>Ga0256845_1000426_pt1 | contig 39947 bp, 34 predicted proteins | sample RiftiametaG_FD_189101 | JGI IMG/M metagenome (GOLD analysis project Ga0256845, IMG submission 189101) | Tube worm associated microbial communities from hydrothermal vent at the East Pacific Rise, Pacific Ocean - Riftia | ecosystem: Host-associated > Annelida > Integument > Unclassified ...
TATCCCCTATTTCAATCCTGAGACAGGACGTTATACTGTTGCTGTAAGTAAAGAAAAAAAGATACATGTTGTTCCCAATCATGGTTTACTCGTGCGTGAAGATGGTATTGATACAATACCGAGTGAGAAACTTTATCTTCCGGAAGTGGGGAATCATATTCTTTGCAAAAATATGCCGGTTCCATTCTATCGTACAGTATATTTTTGGCTGTTATTAATTATACCCTGTATCAGCTCAGTAATCCTGATACTGTATTCAATAATGCGCGCGAATATAAAAAAGGATGAAGCAGCCTATAGAATAAAACAAATATACTATTCATTGCGCCGGAAAACAGAAGAGATAAAAAAAATAATCAAAGCGGGAAAATCATCCGAAGCAGTTGGCGGTATAGAGCGTTTATTAATACAGACAATTAATGCATATCGCGGTATTGAGAGTATGAGTTTAATTGTTGATGAAGCACTTTCAGAACTGCACATGAAGGGTCTTGATGATATTGGATGTGAAAAAATTGAACAGTGCTATAAGCAATGTCATCGCTTACGGTATATGCCCGGAGCTACCACCGATGATATCAATGCATTATTGGACAATGTCCTTGCTGTATTGCGTATGTTGGCGCTGTTAGGGAAAACTCATGATTAGGTACAGTATATACATAGGATTATTTATTACGATAGTTGTCGGTGTTGTGTTTGCAGATATTGCAGATGTTTATTTACAAGCAAACACTTTATATGCAGCCGGCGATTATTCAAATGCCGCTCGAGCGTTTCAGACAGTCATTAATTCCGGATATACCGACAGTATGGTTTATGCGCAACTTGCTCATTGTTATTATCAGTGTGGGAATGCTGCCCGTGCAGTGTTATGGTATGAACGGGCTTTTCACGCGGATCCGACAAAAATGGAATATCGGCGCAATGCGGTTTTAATACGTAAAATGATTGTTAGGGATGGTAATCGTCGTCATCCCCTGCGTAAATATTTTTACTCAGTATTTGAATTATTAGCCGCATCATGGTGTGCGGGGGTATTGCTTGTATCAATATGGATCGGGTTTATCATACTAAGTGTCATATACCTGCAGCAGCAGGGGAGATGGAAAACGGTGTATCGTGTGCTCATAATCATTATAGTTATTACAATAGGTTTCAGTGGTATATCATTACTGACGGTTACTGCTTTTCAACGTCAGAATGCCGCTATTGTTTTAAATCAGACAAAATTATTAAGTTCACCCGGTAAAGGAATGTTCATTGGTGATATTATGCCGACAACAAAAGTTATTATCATATCATCACGGGATGGCTGGTATTTCGTGCGTATACCGGGGCAGGATGAATCGGGATGGCTGCCGGATATGACTATTGCGCGTATTAATGAGAATCTATAAGTTTTTCTTTTTTGCTTCTTTCCAATAACGCTCCATGACAGATAATGAAGCATTGCGCATTGTCTGTCCGGATTTTAAAAATTGTTTTTCGATATAGCGAAATCGTCTGAAAAATTTTCTATTCGTTGAACGAAGTGCCATCTCTGGGTGGATATTATAAAAGCGAGCAATATTAACGAGAGCAAACAAAATGTCACCGAATTCAGATTCCATACGTTTCCGATTACGGCGTTTCTTTTTGACTTCAGCAGTGAATTCCCGTACTTCCTCTTTAAGTTTTTTTAAAGGTCCGTTTATGTCAGACCAATCAAATCCGCACGCTGCTGCTTTTCGCTGGTACTTTTCAGCTTGCTGCAGTGCCGGGAGTGATACGGGGACCCCGCTTAATGTTGATTGGTGAGTATCCTTTTTTTCATTTATTTTAATAGCATTCCAATTCCGCATGACTTGCTGAGGGGTGATGTTTTCACGTTTATGGAAAACATGAGGGTGCCGACGGATAAGTTTTGTACGAATACCGAAACAGATATCAGCAAGATTAAATGTTTTATTTCGTTCGGCAACTTGTGCATGAAAAATAACCTGATAGAGGACATCACCAAGTTCTTCGGCAATGTGCTGCGAATCACCGTCATTGATGGCATCAATTGTTTCACACGTTTCTTCAAGTAAATACGGACGAAGTGATTGATGAGTTTGTTGTAAGTCCCATTGACAGCCGCCCTTCGGGTTGAGCAGGCGTTTATTTACTTTCAGTAATTTTCTGAACTCACGAAGTGCTTTCATTCGATAACCTTATAGTATATTTTTGCATCACGAATTTCTTCAGTTATTTTTTGATCTAATAACAGCATTTTTATTGTATGTTTAGTGTCATTAATACTGAGTTCAAGTGCAGCACTAATGTTTTCTATAGTTTCGGGGCGGCGTGCAATTAATGCAATAATTTCTGTACGGGCGTGATCGGTGCTGCGCTTTTTATCAATAGCGTTTTTTTGGAAATGTGGTATACCCTGTGCTTTTGCTCCAATAATTAATTGTGCATGTTCAATAAATGCGGTATCAACCGGACGGGCATGGGGTGCCCATGCCGGACGATCAATTGTATTTAATTGAACAGCAGTCGGATTAATAGCTGCAACGGCAGAACGTAATTGAGAAAGATTTTCGTCAGTATCATTAATGCCTTTAATAAAAAATACTTCCAGCCAGAGGGTTCCGGTATACTCTTCACTAAAACGGAGTAATCCATTATAAACGGATTGTGCTGTTATTCCATGTGCCGGATTATGTATTTTTTTAAAATCACTTTCATTCAATGTGCTTAATGTCGGCATAACAATATCAGCATTTTTGATGTCGTCTCGGACTGAGCGCAAATGGAAGAGTGTTGAATTGGTAATAACAGCTGTTTTATACGGTGTTGTTGTATGTATATGGGTGATGATGCGTCCGATTCCGTTATGGAGTGTTGGTTCCCCATGTCCTGAAAATGTCAAATAATCAATAGTTCCGGTATAATGCTTTAAAAAATCATCAATTTCTGTAATAACCTCTGATGTTGGAACTAATTCCGTACGTTTGGTTGTACGTTTTGTTGTTGCTCCGCACTCACAGTAGATACAATTCAGGGAACAGGTCTTTGGCGGAGTTAGATCAATACCAAGTGAATGTCCAAGCCGCCGCGATGGAACAGGACCGAATAAGTAACGATATACGTGCTGTGTCATACCGGCACTGTAATGAGTTTAGTCTTCAAAGTCAAGGATACGTTCAGCGATGAATGATGCCTGTTTATATAATTTAACTGAAGATTGCAGACGCTGAATGATACGAGCGCGGCGTTGGGGGTTCTGAAGATCATAATGTAATGATGAAAGAAGCGGGGAAAGTTCGTATGCCAATGCCGGGTGATCATTCTGTATTAACGGTAATACTTTTTCCGGAGTCGTCAGGGATGTTTCAAGTCGGGTATACTTGGTTTGCAGTTGTTGCAGGAAATGAGTTGCCTGTTTTATTATGGCAGGTCTTTTTGTAACAGCCGGGAAAAGTGAGAAAATATCTGTATCATGAAGATTACTAAGGATATGTTCAAATGATGATATTGAAATAGCATTGATTCCCATAATTTCTGATGATGGGCATGCAACAGAATAGGGTTCAATATCTGCTGTTGCAAGAGCATGCTTAAACCAACGGGCGTATTTTAAGAAAATATAATCAGTGGGAACAGAATCAGCTATATGCTGTTTTCCTGATCTGATGAATCGTGGACGGAGAGCACGGTATGGAAGTGTTGTATACGGAGCAAATCGGCAAGCGGTAGTACGATACAATATATCAGCGGCTGTATTAATGGCATGCGTTTGAAGATGAGGGTAGCTTAAATCATTACCGATGAGAAATATTTTTTTTATATTTAATTGTATCAGTAAATCAAGGGCACTTGATGCCACTGTGCCGCCTGACTGCAATGAACCTAAATGTGTATGCACTGTACGCGCCGGTGTACTTGACGGTAAAGGCAATTCTTTGACAGTATCAGATGGGGTTGTATATAATCGAGTAGTATAAAAGAAGTAAGAGGGCATACCCGAATATCGGGCGATAAACGGATGAGCGGTAATATCAACAACAAGGCGACTGCCCCGTGAGCGACAGAAATAAAAATCACGATAGTTTGCAAGCTGTGCGTCAACCGAGACAATAATATGCGGGATAATACCGGCAGCATGTAATGCCGGCAATGCGGTATCGACAGTTACTAACAGCATTTTATGTTGTGCATTCCGTAATGCCGGCAGTGTATGGTTTAATGCGGGACCTGCACCAATCAGACAAGCAGGTACATTCCATGCGCAGCGTAATAATTCATTCAGCGAGTTATGGGATTGTGTCAGATTAAGAATAGTATTACGCGTCCAGAGACCGGCAAAAGTATCAACGGTAAGCGCATTACTTCGAACATCCCTAAATGCCGGTTCACAAAGAGTTTTTTTTATTGTTTCATTATACTGTAATTGTTTATCAGTAATACCGCTTCCGGTGAAAAAGCCATGATGCATGTATTTAAATGCATGTATTTCATTTTGATATTCAATGAATACGGGAATGCTATCAATGGTGTCTTGGTAAAAAAAGAAGATTTGATGATTTGCCTGCAGTGAATCCCACCTTCGCGCGGAAAGACCAAATGCAAGCCGTTTAATATCCGGTTCAATGCACATAACCAATAATGCCGGGTTTTGATTAATGAGAGCATCAACGCAATATCCCAATCCGGGGTTAAATACAATGGCAATTGTTATATCCGGCGAGAAAGCGGCTGCAATGCGTTTTTGAGCTTCTGCAATCGGATTATAGGTACTATGCAGTGTATAATTATCAATGTCAGCAGTGAGCATACCGTTTTTTGTCTTCGAAAGGGTTGCCGTGTCGGGAAAGGGGGTGGTTTGTATCTGACGGTATAATGATGGTTGCAGCGCTTGAATATAGATTAGGTTTTCTTTATTAATAGTCATACACACTGAGTATAATCATTTTTACAAAAAGTTAAATAATAAAATACCACTCATCTGCAGATAGATATCAATGGCATTTTTCATTACATCACTATTGTTGCATAATATAAACTGATGATATCATGATGCAGCGGTTGCAATTAAATAAAAGTGCTTGTACTTGACATTATATAATAAGATATGCATACTATTGTTAGTACAATGGTATATTGTACAACCTGAATGAGTATAAGGAGTCATTATGGCACGAGGCAAACGTTCAACAATTTCTCAGATATTAAGTGAAAGTAGTGAGGATTATCTGGAGGCTATATATTCTCTTTCAAAAAAACAAAAAGTCGTTCGGGTTAAAGAAATTTCACAAAAATTAAATGTCCGCATGCCCTCAGTGAATGCAGCGATGAAATTACTGGCACGCAATGAACTTATTCATCAGGAATTGTACGGATACATTGAATTAACGGAAAAAGGGAGCAAACTTGCTCAGCGTATTGTCTGCCGTCATGAAAAAATATTTTCATTTCTTAGCGCAATATTAAAAATTGATACAACAAAAGCTGAAGAAGAAGCGTGCCGTATGGAACATGTTATCAGTAAGAATACGGTTGATAGATTAGATGCACTCCGTGAATATATGATTAAAAATAATATTAGTGATTCATGGTTGAAGTAGTATAATCAGTATTATATCTATTCTCGTCAATAACGCGTGCAAGATATAAAAATAAACCGATAGTAAATAATCCTGATAAAATAAGACTGCTCCAAGAAATATCATGCAGTGTAATATCTGTTGAAAAATACGTATCAATAAGATGGTAGTGGTATGCCAATAACCCCGAAATGATTGCTGCCGCATTTGTAAGAATATGCAGGAACAGTGAAGGCAGGATGGAGTTTGTCTTTACGGTCAGGTATCCAAACACGAAAGAAATAAGCAGTATGCTCACTAATGCTGATGCTTGCGGCCATGCATGCAGTGCCGTAAAGAGTACACTTACGAGTATGATGGCAAGCATGGGAGACATTCGTTTTTTCCAATTGCCTATTAATAATCCGCGAAATAATAATTCTTCACAAAGTGGCGCAATAAATATCGTTGCAGTCATAAACATAATCAGTTGTTGTATGCTCGTGCCGGAAAAAATAGTTGTCAGAGTATGTAAGAAGTATGGTTCACGTTTAATAAATACCGCCATAAGCAATTCAAGATTATTGACGAATATAATTAATGCCGGAGCGAAGAGGATAAGCGGGAGAATAAGTTTCGGGTGAAATGGACGAATTGAAAATAAGTTTCGTAATGATGTTTTCATAAATAAGGGAATACATAATAATGGGATATACGCAGCATAACTTATAAGTGTAATTAAACCGGTATATGGCTGTGTTGTAGTCATAGTATCAGCAAATATCTGCAGGAGGATAAAAGTGAAAATTCTTTGCAGTATTAATACAGCGGCAACAATCAGTAATCCTATGATAGGTGAAGGGAAATTGTGCTGTTTCGTAGATGGTGTATGGGAATCCGGAATATGAGAAGTATGAGAATGAAATGGTGATATGGTAGTCATAGTGCTATGATATCAGAAAGAACGGCTCTGCAAAGATTTATTTTAATTGAAGATAAAAAATAATACACAAAAACAAGCAATATCGATCCATCAATTATTAGCAAAAAAAACAATTATCTATGCCCGGAAAGGGACTCGAACCCCCACAGGCGCAATGCCCACCAGGTCCTGAACCTGGCGTGTCTACCAATTTCACCATCCGGGCAGTATTAAACTTATATAATGAATACTTCTGATAAACACAGGCACTATATAATATTTTATTTTTACGTGCAAGTCTAATTTACTGATAGGAGAAGCAATTATTACCGCTCGAACGTATTACAGGATTAAAAAAAATACTACATTTTCATTGAAATATATGATAAAAAGTAAGTCCCTGAAGGAGGGGACGTATGATACAACGAAAAGCGGTCATTATTATTACTATATGCATTTTTTACTGTATGAGTGCAGCGGTATATGCAGTACCGGTTAAGTATAAAGATGTTAAAAAAAATCATTGGGCGGAAGAATCGGTATATGAATTAGCAGAACGGAATATACTTGAAGGGTACGGAAGAGGGACCGTGCGTGAGTTTAAAGGGGAACAAGCCCTTACACGATATGAATTCGCCGTAGCATTACTCCGTGCGATTCATCAGATTGAAGCTGAAACAGGGGCAACGCAAGCAGATGGTTCAATAAATGCTGATACAATTTTAAAGAACAGTAATCTTGCCGAACAGGATGTTGAACTTATTCAGTCAATTATTCAGGAATTTGAAAAAGAATTGACGGATTTAAATAATCGGGTATCACAAATTGAATCCCGCAATAATGCTGCAGGGCACTATGATACCTATGAAAAAGAATCAGTTGAAGATATCGATCATACTGATATTCACGAAGAACAAAATAAGGAGATGCGGCAAAAATCATCATTTTATCTTTCACTATCCGCAGTTGTTTTATCATTAGCAGCGGTTATTATTGCGGCGGCAGGATGATATATCATAAAACGATATAATAATGTATAAACGATTTATTACAACATATGGTGCATTAATACTTTGTATTATCGGATGTATATCCGTTCTGGGGAGTGCTGTACAAGCAGCGGATATTGTTACCATATCTACAAATATCCCTGTTCGTGATCTTGAAGAGTTATTACCGGCAATGCGCTCTATTATTGCGCAACAATCAAATACAAATATTTTTCTGCGGGTTACTATTGATAAAACTCTCTGGGATAATTATTGGACAAATATTCTTAAGAATGTGGAGTCAGATTCGGTTCATATCGAACCGGAACGTCCAGACCTTCCCGTACAGCCGGGACCGGGAGCATTGGTTGTCTATCATGCTGATGAAGCGTTGAGTTTTAAGACAAATAATTATCGCATTATGCGATTATACGGGAATTGTGATTTAGAATATGAAGATATGATAATTCGTGCAGATACTGTTGAATACAATTCTGAACTTGATGTATTAGTTGCATATGGCAATGTTCGTGTATTCAAACGTGTTGATGCTGAATATATTACCTGTGAAAAATTAGTATTTCACCCCGAAGAACAAAGAGGTGTGTTTTATGACGTATTATATGAACGGGAGAATGGTGAGAGCATTCGTGCACGAAAAGTAACCGTTTTTTCGAATGATAGTTTCAGTGCGAATGGCGCACGATTTATCCCCTGTGATTGTGAAGACCCGGATGATCCGTATTCGACGATTGAAGCAGGGAGAGTATGGAGTTATCCTGATGAACGGCTTATTGTTTTATCAGCGTGGTATCGTATAGGGCAAGTACGGGTGTTTTATACTCCATTTTTCTATTCAACAAAATGGGGGACCGGTATCAGTACATACTGGGGGCGCAGTAGTCATGAAGGTTTTTTTGCACAAAATACCTATATCCTACCGTTACGGTATACACAAAAATATCGTGATCGTATTGCACGGGTAACGGGTAAAGAAAATGCGATGATATATAAGTTTGACTGGTATCAGCGATTAGGGGAATACTTCGGATTTGATTATCACCGAAGAGGACTTGATGGGCAGTTATTTACTGAATTATCGATAGCGGATGAAAAAAGAATTCTCAGCAGCGATAGAAATAAATACCGCCCTGACGGGTATGCATATCGTATTGTACATCGTGGATTCCCTTATCAATGGAAAGCAGCATTCAGCGGACGCGCACCGATACGTGAGGCGGAAGAATCTTCTCATGCAAGCATTCAATGGAATGTTTTCAGAATGAGTGATGTTTCGTATTTACAGCATTTTGAGACCTATCGACATACCAAGCCCGGGTTTGATTTTAAAGATTTACGCAGGACCGGAGGAGCCCATGATTATTATCGGACGCACGATCCGAACTGGTATGTTTCATTAAATGATACACGCGGACGTTCAAGTTTAAACATTACAACACGATGGAATTATCAATGGTATACTCCGGAAGAACGATATGTGCTCGGCAGTACAACAATGCCGCGAATACGCTATACTCTTTCAGGAACAATTGATCCGGTGCAGAAACGATATAGCACTAATTACATACCGATTATTTCGACTAATGCGATATACGTAACGAATACTGCAAACAGTAGTAATGCAGGAATGATTAACACCAACATACAGTATACAACAAACATGAAACAAGTCATTAAAACATTAAATGACCCGTTTGCAGCAAATATAGGATATTCCGTATACGCAACAATGACCCATAATGATTATTATGATATGCAGGATAACGGAAAACTGAATCGCAGTACGACACAACGTGATATTAAAGCGACTACATCTCGGAGTATCCCCTTTAAAAAAATAAAATGGTTTTCAACTTCAATGAACGGATATTTAGGGGATACTGCTAAATGGGGGCGTAACAGTGATTATCAAAGGATGAAACGGGAGAATGAAAATTATCGTCGTCAGTCATATACCTATTACGGATTTGGGGATCGGTACCGAATCGGCATTAAAGCAGTCAATGTAACCCTATCGCATGATATGAGTTGGAAAACACAACCATCAACGGCATTTGATGAATATGGACGACGACGTTCACATAATGTGGGGGCACGATATATGATGGATTTCGCTCATTTCACCGCTAATGCTGATATTAGTATGAATTTACTGACAAAGATCAATGAGCGAATAGATTCATTAATTAAAAATGATCATGAAACCGTTCAAGAATATCGACGGCGTATTAAACCGACATTAGACCGATTGAGCCCGCTGACCCTGCGGTCATCGTATGCGTTAGTATCTGCATCAAATATATTTTCAGTACGATTGAATGATACCTATGTTTATAATTTTACTTTTTATGAACAAACAAACGGACGATTAGAGCATATCGGATCAATCAATAATACGTTGCAAATGAATAATACATGGTCTCCACGTTATATTACACAATTAATTGATAAAAATTGGACGCCGTTCAGATCAACGTTGTCATGGTATCATGATTATGGGAATGAACGAAAACAAACCCTTGATTATTCATTCGGTATTAATATTCCACTGGAAAAATTACGCCTGCAGCTTACTTTGAACGGGAAAAATGAACGTTTGTATTATTACAATAAACGGCTTGCAGAAAAATATATAATATATGGTGATGATGGTACAGTGCTGGAAGGATATAGAAACTTTTTTACTGATCTTGGAAATTCACTGAATCCGTTTAATCCTGTTGCACAGCGGGATTCATATTTTAAGTTACGCAGTGTCAATTTCAGTTTAATACGAGATTTATGCTGTTGGGAATTACGCGCTTCATATTCTTTAAGCCGTCAGTTTATGACTGTCGGTAAGTTTATTAATGTCCCGTATTTTGAGCATGTTGTTGCAATTAACATACAAATGCGTAATCAAAGTGATTTGAAACTCAGTCGTTTGTTTCGTACGGATAAACCATCCGTTAAATAAGCACGATAATCATTAATAATTTGTCGATGATCAAAAACAATTGGTGTCGGCAGTTTTTCTAACCTGAAAAAAGCTGCATGAGCAGCATCATCATTACCATGCGGGATACCCGCAGTTTCAGCAGTAAATACTATTGAAACAGTATGAAATCGTGAATCACGCTTCGGATCAGAATATACACCAAAAAGAGAGACGGATTTAATTATGAGCGTGGTCTCTTCATACGCCTCCCGGGCTATTGCAGTTTCAACGGATTCGCCGATATCAACAAACCCTCCCGGCAGCGCCCATCCGATTGGCGGGTATTTTCGTTTAATCAGTATAATCTCATGGCTCTCCTTGCCGGATATAATAGCATCGACAGTAAGTAACGGGGTCCGAGGCGATGGCATGTGAATTCCTTTCATGCTGGCGTGTGTATGGTTATTGACTATATACAGTAAGAATACTATAACACTAAGTAATGGTAAAGACTGATGTATTAATAATTGGAAGCGGTATTGCAGGAATGACAGCAGCGCTCACTGTTGCAGATGCAGGGCTGAATGTTATTATTGTGTTTAAAGGAAATACTCTTTCAGATAGTACATCACGCCATGCACAAGGGGGGATAATATATAATGGGCTTCATGATTCTCCGCACGCATTAGCTGCTGACATTATTAAAGCAGGAGCGGGGATTTGTAAACGAAGAGCAGTAGAGATTCTTGTTGAGGATGGACCAAAAAGAGTTCATGATATACTCATAAAAAGAGCAAAGGTTCCGTTTACAAAAAATAAAAATAGCCTTGATCGTATTCGTGAAGCAGCCCATCGGAGTAAACGTATTATTCATTGTCAGGATTATACCGGACAGGCAATTACGCACGCATTAGCCGCAGAGGTGCGAAAGCATAACAATATTACCATTATGCCGCTGCATATGGCGCTTGATATTATCACGCCGGAACATCACAGTAACAATCCAAAGTCAGTATATGAAACAACAGAAGCATTAGGGGTGTATCTGTTAAATCTGAAAACGCATAAAGTACATCGCGCTTTTGGTGCGGTAACAATTCTTGCAACCGGCGGTATTGGAGCGTTATTTCGTCATACCACAAATCCATCCAGTGCAACAGGGGATGGTATTGCGATGGCATATCGTGCAGGTGCAAAGGTCATTAATCTTGAATATACGCAGTTTCATCCAACGACGTTGTATACTGATGATGAACAACGGTTTCTTATCAGTGAAGCAGTTCGCGGTGAAGGGGCGCGCCTGCGAACTCGTTCAGGGAAACTATTTATGAAAAAATATCATCCTGACGGTTCATTAGCTTCGCGCGATATTGTCGCTCGTGCCATTCATGCTGAAATGCTGCGTACAAACAGTCCCTATGTGTTAATAGATGTTAAAGGATATATTTCAACTGAGACTATACAGAAGCGGTTTCCTATGATATACACTGCAGTATCAGATCATGGTATTGATATGACGCAGCAGCATATACCGGTTGTCCCGGCAATGCATTTTTCCTGCGGCGGGATCAAGATTGATGATTATGGACGTACGACGATTCAACGTTTATATGCTATTGGAGAATGCGCTTGTTCCGGTTTACATGGAGCAAATCGTCTTGCCAGTACCTCACTGCTTGAAGGGTTAGTATGGGGCTGGCGAAGCGCAAAAAGCATTATTCGTAATAAGAAAGAATTGATAGGAATAGATATTCCGCGTATTCCCCAATGGGACGACAGTGGTCTTTCTAAAAAGAGCGACCCTGCACTAATACGGCAGGATTGGATAACCTTGAAAAGTACGATGTGGAATTATGTCGGATTAATTCGTTCGCGATCACGCTTAAAGCGGGCAATCAATGATTTACGGTATTTAAGTGAAGAGATTGAAGAGTTTTACCGTCATACTAAATTAACCAACGGGTTAATTGAATTAAGAAATGCATTACGTACCGGTTTAGCGGTTGCACAAGCAGCATGGGTGAATCGAATATCACGCGGCTGTCATTATCGAGAAGATTAAATAACAGGCAGGATAATGAAAAAGATTACTCAGGAAGAATTATTAAAAAATGCAAATAAATGGGGTGATATTTCACTTCGATTGCATAAGTTTTATAATGGAAAAATGGCAACTATTCCCCGATGTGCAGTTCGTTCTATCGAAGATTTTGCATTATGGTATACCCCCGGTGTTGCAGCACCATGCAGAGAAATTGAATCACAGCCTGAGAAAGTATATGATTATACCAATAAAGGAAATCATATTGCAATTATTAGTGATGGAACGCGAGTGCTTGGTCTTGGTGATATCGGTCCGAAAGCGGCAATGCCGGTTATGGAAGGCAAAGCGCTGATTTATAAATATCTGGGTGGAGTTGATGCAACAGCGATATGCCTTGATACAAAAGATCCTGATGAGTTTATTAATACCGTTAAACTGCTGGCGCCATCGTTCGGCGGTATTAATTTAGAAGATATTGCGAACCCGAAATGCTTCTATATATTACGACGACTTCGTGAAGAAATGCCTATTCCTGTTTGGCATGATGATCAGCAGGGGACCGCAGCGGTAACGGTTGCCGGATTTATTAATGCACTTAAGGTTGCCGGTAAAGAAATACAAAATGTCAGAGTAACGCTTATCGGTGCGGGCGCTGCAAATATTCGGATTGCACATTTACTCATGCAGGCAGGTGTACAGCCTGAACAATTAATTATTACCGATTCAGAGGGTATACTTACAACCGAACGTGAAGATATGATTGGGGATTATCAGGAGAAATGGGAATTAGCACAAAAAACAAATCCTGAGAAACGGCGTGGCGGTAATGCTGAGGCGATAAAAGATGCAGATGTAGTAATAGCACTTTCACAATCGGGTCCGGGGACACTTGATCCTACTCTTATAAAAACTATGGCGGATAACGCTATTGTATTTGTATGTGCTAATCCTGTACCGGAGATATGGCCGTGGGATGCTCATGACAATGGCGCGTTGATTGTAGCAACCGGAAGAAGTGATTTTCCGAATCAGGTGAATAATAGCCTTTGTTTCCCGGGAATATTCAGAGGGGCTCTTGATGTGCGTGCATCAACAATAACAGATGAAATGTGTCTTGAAGCATCATTTATGCTTGCACAGATTGCAGAAGAAAACGGCTTGCGTCCTGATTATATTATTCCCTCGATGGATGAATGGGATGTTTTTCCTCGTGAAGCTGCAGCAGTTGGTATGAAAGCAATTGAGCAAGGTGTTGCCGGGATACAGTGGACGTATGATAAACTTTATATAAATGCAAAAAAAACCATTGAACATTCACGAAAGCTTTTTGAAATGCTGCAAAAAGATGGTTTTATTCAACAGCCGGAAGAACAATGAGAAAAATTGATACCCATAATGTAATAGCATCAGTGAAAGCGGCGTGTATAACCGCAAACCGTTCGGTTCCTGAAGATGTTGCACGCTCTTTAAACACTGCACAAATGACGGAAAAATCACCGACCGGGAAAATTATATTATCACAAATTAATAATAATATTAAAATTGCTCATGAAAAATTATTGCCGATCTGTCAGGATACAGGCATTGTCGTTGTATTTGTTGAAATCGGCACGGATTGTTATATTGATGGTTCTCTTACAGAAGCAATTAATGAAGGGGTTCGGCAGGGGTATGATGAGGGATTCTTAAGAAAATCAGTTGTCAGTGATCCATTACAGCGAAAAAATACCGGAGATAACACACCGGCGATCATTCATATTACTGAAGTTCCGGGAAATGCCGTAAAAATGATTATTGCACCAAAAGGCGGCGGTTGTGAGAATGTGTCAAAAGTTCTTATGTTGACTCCATCAGATAGTCGTGGGAAATGGAAAGATATCGTAGTTGAATGGGTGCGGAACTATGGAGCGAATGCTTGCCCTCCTGTCATTGTCGGGGTTGGTATCGGCGGTAATTTTGAGTCATGTGCGATCATGGCAAAACATGCTCTTGTATCCCGTACTGTTGGTTCGCCGCATAGTGATGCATACTATGATCATATTGAACGTGAATTATTAGAACGAATTAATAATTCAGGAGTTGGACCAATGGGTGTCGGCGGAATAAATACTGCCTTAGCGGTATTTATTGAAAGCGCTCCATGCCATATCGCTAGTTTACCACTGGCAATAAATTTAAATTGTCATGCTACACGGCATTTGACGGTTTCTCTTTGAAATGATACGGTATCGGAGTTCTTATAATTAAAGATAGTCAGCAGGAGATAGTACTATGCTTGATATAAAATACATTCGTGAGCATCGTAATGATGTTTTGAACATGCTTCGTGCACGACGAACAGAAGCAGATATTGAACAATTGATGCGTTTTGACGGACGGTATCGGGAATTACTGCAGAATCAACAAAATCTTCAAAATGAGCGCAATACTCTTTCAAAAGAAATAGGTCAACGTAAAAAAGAGCGTAAAGACTCAAATGATATTCAAATGAAAGTAGTTGCTATTAACGAACAACTTACTGCATTGAATAGTGATGTTGATGAAATCAAGCAGCAAATAACAACACTTATGTTGACAATACCGAATTTACTCTCTCGGGATGTCCCGGAAGGAGATAATGAAAATCAGAATATCGAAATTCGGAAATGGGGAACAATTCCATCATTTGATTTCCCTCCGAAAGATCATATTGAAATAGGTGAATTACTCGGTATCGTTGATATGAAACGTGCAGCAAAAATTGCCGGTGCACGTTTTGCATTGTTGAGAAATTGGGGAGCACGTCTGGAATGGGCATTAATTAATTTTATGCGTGATATACATGTAAAAGAACATGGCTATAACGAAATAATTCCACCGTTTATTGTAAATAAAGAAGCGTTAATCGGCGCAAGCCAATTGCCGAAGTTTGAAGAGGATTTATTTCATCTGCAAAATACTGATCTTTATTTAGTGCCGACTGCTGAGGTCCCGTTAGTCAATGTGTATCAATCTGAAATAATTAAAGCGTCAGCACTGCCGATTAAGTTTATGGCATATACTCCCTGTTTTCGCAGTGAAGCGGGAAGTTATGGTAAAGATGTACGCGGATTAATTCGATTGCATCAGTTTAATAAGGTTGAGCTTGTGCAAATTGTTCATCCACAGCAATCAGAAGCAATACATGAAGAGATTACCCGTCATGCTGAAACCATTCTCCAAAAATTAGAATTGCCATATCGTGTCGTTACCTTATCAAGTGGTGATGTCGGGTTTGGAAGCTATAAAACATATGATCTTGAAGTATGGCTGCCTTCACAGGAAACCTATAGAGAGATTTCATCATCATCAAATTGTATTGACTTTCAGGCACGGCGTGCAAAAATTCGATTTAAAAATAGTGAAACAGGTAAAAATGAGTATGTACATACTTTAAATGCTTCCGGTTTAGCTGTCGGGAGAACATTTTTAGCAATACTTGAAAATTATCAGCAAAAAGATGGAAGTGTCATAATACCGACAGTATTGCGCCCGTATCTTGACGGATTAGAACGATTACAACGAAAATAATGTATAATTTATGCAAAAGATTACACCATTTATTAAAAATATTGTAGTACGATATCGCCGATTTATACAATTCGGCATTGTCGGAATATCCGGCATTGCAGTTAATATGGGTTTCTTTTGGTTGTTCAAAGAGTTCATCGGGGTGCAATATAAAGTAGCATTAATCGCTGCTATTGAATTCTCCATCATATCAAATTATATTCTCAATGCTATTTGGACGTGGAAAGATCGAAGTGCAGGATCTGCAGCGGGCACATTATGGCAGTTCCTTAAAGCAAATATAACCGGCGGATTAATTGTGATTATGGTTAACTGGGTAACCGCGGTCCTGTTGCATGAAAAAGCCGGTTTAAATGAATACATCGCTCATGCTTCCGGTATTGTATTAAGCACTGTTGTAAATTATATCGTGTATCATTATATTGTATTTACTCCGCAAAAACGGCATATGATTAATATTCGGTCTCTTGATGATTTAATCCACATTGATTTAAAAACACATTTCTACTATGCATTATTATTCGGTTTTATCGTTCGTATGGTTATTGCATTGTGTTACTGGGGATTTATGTCAAATGATGATTTAATGCGCGGTATCTATGAATCATATCGCATTGCTATCGGGCAGCTGGACAGTATTCCTGCATTTCGGGTAATACTATTGCCATGGCTTGGTACCATACCCATAACAATATCACATATGTTGTTTGGTACACAGAATCCGGTTATTGATATGCAAATTGCAAATATTTATTTCGGGATTATTTCACTTTCCGTCATTATCGGAATGTATTACGTAATACAGGCATATCAAAACAAACTCAGTAATACACCAAATATGGAATTATTCTCACGTATGGCGTTGTATGCATCAGCATTGTATTTTTTACTCCCCTTTATCGGTAAACTCATGTTTGCGGAATCGGTTACTGCAGGTCCGATATTTCTTGGTTTTGGATTAGCAGAATATGGGTTTTCCAGAGATATTGCAGGACGAAAGGGGAAATCACATATCCCGTTGTTTGGATTGGGTGTTTTTATTATAGCGGTATCTGTATTAATACGATTACAGGCAGTTATCGTATTATTGGTATATTTAGTAACTATTATAATACGCATTTTGTCAGATGAGTATCACCGTCGGAGAATTCTTGATTATACTATATGGGTTGCAGTGGTAGGAATTGTTGCCATTGGGATGCAGATGCTCATGGAATACATGACCGGTCGTGCTTTTATGGAGGCATGGACTGCATATTTGAAAGCAAATGAAAATGCTGCCGTTAATTACGGCAGTATGGAATGGCATGTTTATATTTTATTTATATTCTTATTGACATTGCCGCCGACACTATTCTTTTTCTGGAAACAATTTTGGGAAGGGTGTAAAAAGTTCTGGGTTGTAAGTATCATTATAGCTGTTTTTATTTTAATTCATTCATGTATCGGTCATAAAGAAGAACGGTTCATGTTTACGATTATTCCGTTTGTTACCATACTTATTGCGTACATGCTTTTTAATACCGTTTCGCAAGATGCTTTAAAGCCGCTGCAGAGATTTTTTAGGAAATATTTCATTATTATAAACATGCTCCTATTGACCGTTTTAATAACGACGAATTCACAACCGGCAGTTATTAAACCGTTTTTGGCAATAAATCACGATCCGATAGCCGGGGAGAAAATAATGGCTATTAATATGGGTATGCGTGATGTATCACGAGGGTTCTATTTACGTAAAAAGCTTTCGCGCTATGTAAATTATCAAAGACAATTCTGGATAGAAAACCCGCAGATGGTAAATAATGCATTGAATGACTTTGTACATTCCGATGCTGAAAAGTGTTATATTATCGGGATACATGATGATTTTTATACAACGGCGGCTTCATACATTAATAACCGAGATGATATTATGCTTAGTGAAATAAAGCATTTTTCAGTGCCATATACTGATTCTATAGTATATGCACTTAACCCCAAGTACAATCAATGGCGCCGACCAAGCTGGGCATATGTTATTACGAAAGTTTCTCAAGAATAGAAAAAGAGTAGTGAGCAAAACAGTAGGATTATGGGAACATATTATAACGAATGATGCACCATAATGCAGCAAATGCGTCTTTTAAACCGATTTTCTTGCCTTCTGAATAATCTCGCCCGGAATATGATATTCCTTCTTCATAAATTCTTAATTTTTTACGGGCAAATTTTGCGGTAAGCTCAGGTTCCATACCGAAACGGTTTTGCTGTATTATTATTCCCTGTATTGCTTCTTTTGTAAATACTTTATAGCATGTTTCCATATCACTGAGGTTTAAATCAGTGAACATATTTGATAGTATGGTTAAGGCGGTATTTCCGATAAAATGCCAGAAATAAAGAACACGATGGGCTTGACCGCCTTTAAAACGTGATCCGTATACTACATCAGCTTGACCGGCAAGAATTGGTTTTAATAAACGGGGGTATTCTGCCGGATCATATTCAAGATCAGCATCCTGTATAATTATAATATCACCCTGAGCCGCAGCAATACCGGTTTTTACCGCAGCGCCTTTACCCTGATTGTATTTTTGCATGATAAATTTTGATATTAATTTGTTCTTTTTACATTTTTTAAGAATTTTTCGAGTATTATCGCTTGAATAGTCATCAATAACAATAATTTCCTTTTTTAACGGCAGTTTAATACTGCGGACTTTTTTTATTAAATATTCAATTGTTGATTCTTCGTTATAAGCAGGAATAATGATAGAAAGAGTTTTATAATTATTTTTAACAGGTTTTGCCGCTGCGGATTGTGAATGCACAATACCGTGATTACGTATAAATATCATGCCGCAGATAAGATTATATACAATCATAGCCAGTATATACCAAAACAATCCAAGCGGCTTCACAAGTGGCGGTGCTTTATAATCATGGGTATTATAGGCTAGAATCCAATCTGATGTTGTATAAACGGGTATAAATCCGGTCAGAGGGGGATTACTAATTTCGGTTGTTGATATTAAAAGCACAGAATAGTTATTCGGATTATATTGAGTATCGTCAGTAATAATATCAACGATATGTTCCGGATTGTAAAAAGCAGTCGGTACGGCGTTAATAATGGGGTTTGAGGAAGTGGTCAGGACTGCAATTGGATTTCCCATACTCATTTTCCGTGCTCGTCTGAGCAGTAATTCGTCCTTAAAATGAAAACAGGTGTTCACAACGACACGAGCGGTAATAATTATACGTTGGGACAATGAAAATGACGGGATACGATTAATATAGGTACTGCCGCCGGTTATCCACGTTAGATGCATTAAAAGAATAAAAAATAATATTGTAATGACAAATGTTTTAAATATTTTGTTAATCATAATAATAAGTAACGGCATACTAATATAGAGTAATTGTTCTGTCAAATAAAATAGTTGCCAAGAGAGTTAAAAAAAAGCATTGACTATACAAAAATGATGATTTAATTTAATGCTCCTATACTGAAAATAGTACAGTATAGAATAACCACGGAGAGGTGGCAGAGTTCGGTTGATCGCGGCGGTCTTGAAAACCGTTGTGCCGCAAGGCACCGGGGGTTCGAATCCCTCCCTCTCCGCAGTGTATTGATAATAGTTGTATAGATGAATAATACAATGGGTATGATGATACTCAGCTGTATCGTACGTCAGTATGTACTGGACGTGCACTGCAATGTATTATATAACTGACCTGTTACTTGATTATTGCTCATGCATTATATGATCTGAGCAACAGTAAGATGGAGAGGTGCTGGAGTGGCCGAACAGGACAGATTGCTAATCTGTTGTACCAATTGTTGGTACCGTGGGTTCGAATCCCACCCTCTCCGCAGTAAAAAGTATGTGCCCGTAGCTCAGCTGGATAGAGCGTATGGTTGCGGTCCATAAGGTCGGGGGTTCGAATCCCTCCGGGCATGCAGTGCCGGATTGGTTGACATCGGTCCGGCGTTCTTTTTATTTTGTTATTATTGTCGCAGGAGAGGTGGCAGAGTTCGGTTGATTGTGACGGTCTCGAAAACCGTTGTACCGCAAGGTACCGTGGGTTCAAATCCCACCCTCTCCGCCGATCCCGTATCGAGTGCTTCGCCATGGCAGTCTATACGGCAACTAGGAGAGATGTCCGAGCTGGCCGAAGGAACACGATTGGAAATCGTGTGTACTGCAAGGTACCGTGGGTTCGAATCCCACTCTCTCCGCAGCAATTATAATTAAAATTCGGAAGGGTAACGTGGATTATATCGTTCTGGCGCGTAAATATCGGCCGCAGTCATTTGATGAATTAATTGGACAAGAAGCCATTGCGCGGACTATTCAAAATGCTATCATTCAAAACAGACTGCCGCACGCATTTCTATTTAGCGGTCCGCGTGGAACCGGTAAAACATCCGCTGCACGTATTCTGGCAAAATCTTTAAATTGTCTCAGTAAAAGTTCACCAACGGATACTCCCTGTAATCATTGTGCAAATTGCGTCGCGATAACGAAAGACAATTCTCCGGATGTTCGGGAAATTGATGGTGCAACGCATACGCAAGTAGAAAAAATTAGAGAGTTACAGGAAAACGTCATATATGCTCCGGTTAACTCACGCTATAAAATATACATTATTGATGAAGTTCATATGCTGACCAGAAGTGCATTTAATGCATTGCTGAAGCTTATTGAAGAACCGCCTGAGAATGTTCTTTTTATTTTCGCAACGACAGAACCGCATAAAGTATTACCAACAATACTTTCACGGTGTCAACGATATGATTTTCAGAGAATTGCACTGCAAAAAATTGTTGCGCATCTTGCGGTCATTGCTGAAAAAGAAGAAATTCATGTTGATGAACAAAGTTTGTTTTTATTAGCGAAATATTCTGAAGGTTGTATGCGGGATGCTTTATCAATGTTTGATCAGCTGGCTTCATTCACGAATAAGAATATTTCTATTACTCAAACATCCAATATGCTGAATCTTGCATCACAGCAATTATACTATGATTATTTACAGGCGATTATTGATGAAAAAGCCCAGGATGCATTAATGCTGATACAGCATGTTTATACTCATGGTATTGATTTAGGGCATTTTATTCATCAATTTCATGAATACATTCGTAATCTATTGCTTATAAAAAGCGGTGTTACTTCGGAAGAAGCAGTGCAATTATTAGATGATGATCGCAAACGTCTTATGGAGCAAGCTCCGTTGATACACGCCAATATTTTGATTTTAATAATGAATTCAATTGCTGACCTTGAATATAAATTACGTGATTCACGATGGCCGCGTCTTTTAGTAGAAACAAACTTATTTACGCTTATACATATCAGGCAGGGATTGACATTACAACAAATTCAAGAACGTATTGATAAACTTGCCGGTCAAATTAAATCAGCAGATCATGTTCAGAAAACACAAAATCCTATACAATCGCCTGCTGCTCATCAATCACCGCAGCCCCCTGTTTCGCCCTCTTCACCGATTATACCAAAAACACAACCACATACGACGACAATGGCTTCAGATACCGTCAGGAATACATACTCACCACATGCACCGACTCCTGTTTCAGGTACGACGACGCCACCAAAAACAAACATCCCGGAATCAACACACCAATCAATGCCGGATCGCCCTGATTATCTGAAGCATACCGCGAATGAGAATGTACCTGCATCACCATCGGAAGATAACGAATCAAATATAACAAATACAGAAAAAAAAAACGACATAACGAATAATCTATCAAATAACTCTCAATCGGGAGAGGCACAACAACATGCTGCAACCGGAAATAATAATACTATTATTAATACTGAAAGCTTATACAAACCGGTTTATGACGAACGACGATTTAAAAATGGAACGATCTTCAATATAAATGATGTAATGAAAAAAGTTATTGAGAAGATACCAAAACGCAAAGCATTTATTGCTGAAGCGTTGGCGGATGCGCTCATAATTCAAGCAAGCGGCGCAGTTGTGCAAATATACTATTTACCGTATCATAAGAATCAGTATACGGTTATTTTAGAAAACATTCGTATTATAGCTGAAATTTTAGAGAAACATTATTTTGAATATGTACAGGTTAACGTCATACTCATGGATATAACAATACCGGAGAGACGAACAAGTATTATTACACATGAACCGGTAAACAATGAGCCCGCTCCTATAATACAGGAAAACCCTCATGCAGAAGGAAGTAGGTCAAAGATTGATGATACTGGATATACCACCAATACGGATCGTTCATTATCGCCCCCTCAGGTTATTAATCGCAATATACTGCATGCAGCAGATGATACTATTGAAGGACTCGTTGAACCGGTTTCAGATGATGAAGTTGCAAAACCTGAAAATGATACTGAACATGCAGATGAAATCGTAAAAACAGCATTAAAAATTCTGCATGGCAATGTTGTCAATAGAACAGCGGATATTAAGGAGTAACGATGTTTGATATTGGAAAAATGATGTCTCAAGTAAAAGAGATGAAACAAAAAGCCGAAGAAATTCAAGCAGAACTGGCGCAAAAAGAAGAAAGCGCAACAGCTGGCGGGACGATGGTTACCGTTCGACTGAACGGGCATTTTGAAATGACTGATTTGCAGTTATCAGATGCATTATATGCTGCTCATGATCCGGCAATGACACGTGATTTGATCATTGCTGCACATAATGAAGCGGTTCGGAAAATGCAAAAAACAGTTGCGAAGGAAATGCAGAAAGTTACCGGGGGGTTACCACTGCCACCGGGGTTGTTTTAATTATGAGTCTTGATGTACCAAAATCGCTTGAAGAAGTTGTTCGTGTATTTTCATCATTACCAAAAATTGGAATAAAGAGCGCTCGTCGTATTGCATATCATTTATTAAAGTCAAATGAAGAAACCAGTAAAAGAATCGTTAATGCATTAAATACGATGCATACTTCATTGCAGTTTTGTTCAAAATGCGGTGCGATAACTGAAGAAGCGATATGTGGGATATGTGCGGATTCAACTCGCGATGCGTCAATAATTTGTGTTGTTGAACAACCTCAGGATATATTTTTATTTGAACAAACAAAGAGTTTTAACGGTATATATCACGTTCTTGGAGGACTGATAATACCGACAGAAGGTATCGGTCCTGATGATTTACATATTTCTACATTAGTGGAAAAAGTAAAAAATGATGTCCATGAAGTCATAATTGCAACAAATCCCAGTCATAATGGTGAAATGACCGCATTATACATAAAAGGGCTTTTAACACCCATGGGAGTGCGTATAACTCGTTTGGGGACCGGGCTGCCAAGCGGGGCTGATATAGAATATACGGATTTAACAACATTAAAACGCAGTCTTGAAGGGCGACGTCCATTGGAATAATACTAATATATTCTGCTTCAAGATTTATACTGCTCTTTCCGATAATAAATAAGTATTATACGGAAGGGCAGGCTTATGTATCTATCAATTGAGATTTCGCGTGAAAATGATAATTTTATCGCTCATTGCAGTGAATTAAACATAACCGGTTCCGGTCCGAGTTATGAAAAAGCTATTGAGCGACTGAAAAGTATTATTTATTTTTATATGCATTCTGCTGAAGAAAATAAGAGTTCACCTGAGAATCCCGATTCCTCACCAATTATACATTAAATTAGACTCTCATCTCATTTCATACATGATATTGATTGCAATACAGTGGTGAATAAAGCAGTTATTAATATGTATCATAAATACATGATTAATATATAACACAACAAAATTGTATACTATCCAGCCAATATTAAATATACAAAATAATTGAATAAATAATTCGGTGGCATTTGGTATTCGTCAGTAGTCCGGACACGGCTACATATTGATTATACTTTAAACTTTTTAGCCAGTTTAATAACTAAAAGAGCGGCTTTTTTTATTTGAGCCGGTTTTGCCCCCCGTTTTGCTGTAATAGTATTAAGCTCATCTGTGGCGGCTCGTAATGAACGCATATTTTTATGTAAGGCTTCTATTGCAAGGGAAAAAGAATCTGCCATATCTTGTAATTCGTCACCATCGCGAAATTTAATTCGCTGAGTAAGATCCAATTTTCTTATTTTTTCAAATGTTTTAGAAAAGCGATACATTGGTCCTGCGATTTTATGTGTAAAATAAAGCATAAGATACGTTGCAGCGCCGACGCCGACAAGAACCGTAATTATCGTAATATATATTAATTTGTCAATTATAAGCTGCCGTACATCGCGCGTTGTGCGAAGTTTCGATACAATACTGTGTTGAGTCATATCTTTTTTTGCTAAGATCCATATAGAACTGACTTGAATGAGAATAACCAGCAATACAATAACCGTAACGACAAAAATAAACTTTCCCTGCAGTTTATTATTAATGAGCAATCGTTTTCGCATCGCTTTTTTTGAATTCTGTGTCATAATGATACTCCCCGTAAAAATACACCTGAATGCTGATTTTTACATTTTATTTATATAAACGGACTAATTAATGCCGTTTATTTTGACTAATGGTATATATACTTAAAACTTATATAATTCTATATACACCGTGTCAGTAGTATGTCAGTACTATTCAAAAAACATTTTAAATAATAAAACCGAATATTTTATAAGCACCATTAACGGGAGCTATATCAATTTCGATATAACTCTTTTTTTTCTCACGTTTAAGAACAGTTGTTCCATCATGACTATATTGGACTATTTCATATTCAAGCTGTACATCAATATAATAAAAATTGTCTTTATCCCATGATAATTTTTGTTCCAGCACTTTATCAAGATTTCGTTCAGGATCAAATAATGATTCTTCGATACGTGCAAACTTAATATTATATTCTATAAGCCCTTTTTTATTTTTTGTTTTATAAAGAAATAAATGAATGTTATGACCGGTAATAGCTTTAATATATTTATAGGGGCTCAGTCTTTCTTCCATAAGATCATCAGTAAGCTGATTTAATTTGCTTTTCGATAAATGTTCAATACTGATACCCGTATCAGCACTGCTTTGAGTTGCATACAACGAAGCAGGGATTTTGCTTGGTTGTTTATTTTTCATATCATCAAGAAATTGACGAACTTGTGCAATAATACGTTCTTTACTTTTACTGGAAGGGCTTTGAGCCGGTATGACTGTGTTACAAACAATAAGTAAGACAAAAACAATAAAAACAGCAGTATATAAATGATTTTTCATTATACCTTCAGATTATACCCAGAATAATTATCATATAATAATAATATATGGTAAAACGGGAGGGTGTCAAGAGGATAAATAGAAAAATGTCTTAGTAGTTATCAGGTAATAGTATGTTATTTGTGCTATTTGTTCGTTGTATTAGTTTTTTTCAAGGGAGTTCCGTATCCGAGAACGCGGTCCATTGAAGTTGTACCGTCAGAATAATGCTGATAGCGAAGGTATTCAAGGATATTATCGGATGCAAGAGCTTCTGCAAACCAGACCTGAAAATAAATACTTATTTCTTCGTATGAGAACGGCTGAATACATTCATATTCAATAACTTGGTTTATTTGCTGATAAAATTGGCGGTCTTTTTCCGGAATATGACTGATAAGATCGGGATGAAGCCAATCATAAAAGCTTCTGTTAAACCAGACAATTTGTTCATTAATGGCTTCTTCAATGAGATATTTATGAAGTGCGGGATCAGATTCAACATCAGTTACTTTATGAATATTGGTAACATAGGTGTCAATGTTGTTTCGGAGCTTACGTTCAAACTCTTTACGATATGAATCTAGTTTTTTCTCTTCCAGACGCATTAATGAACGGGCTTTCTTATAATCACCATTATCAAAAGCAGTTAATATTTCCGGTTTTACTTTGATAGCTTCCCGAAAAGCGTTGAGACGCATTTTAAATCGTCCCTTATAGGAATCGCTTAAGGTTCGGTATTGGATTTTATATTTATAATTATATTCACGGATACTATCGAGTGAGCAGTGTGTGCAAAAAAGTATTATCCCGATAAGTAAAAATAGTATAGAGCGCACGTATTTCATAATTAATCCTTGAATTTAATCATTTTCGCACCACCGCCGATATTTGATTCTGACCACGGTTTTTCTTCACTTTCCGGTTGTAATACAAGCAGTCGATTTAAATCATCAGCAATATTGTTAATGGCATATTTTGAAATTTTACAAACTTCATCAGTTTCAGGGAATCGGCAGTAGTACGTATTGTCCTGTTCCGAAAGAGTACCGATATCAAGAGTAATGGATTCATTGTCCCGATACATGATTTCAAACTTTTTTTGATAGGGTGTTAGTCCGACATCAAGCGGTAAGGTTGACGGGAGAAACTCTTCAGATTTAATCGTATTAATACTTTGCAGGAAACGTGTCAGCATTTCAGAACGGGGCTCAAGAGAGACTTCTGTTGGTTGCGTAAACTTCCACATCAATTCGTCTTTGTCCCAATGCAGAACATAGGATTCTTTGTCATATTTAAAATATATTTGTGTAATTTGTTCAATTGGACGATGAAAAATATTTTTATTTCGGATAAGAAATAATGTTGTTTTTATTTTATTCATATGTGATTGATTGACATAATAGACGGTGTTTTCATCATTTAGGCGTGTATAATAAAAATCTTTATCAAATATTTTTTCTCCGAACGCGATACGTTTTTCATCGCCGTTTTTAAGTAAAATATCAAGTTCCAATAATGGTTTTCGCAGACCGTATGTTTCCCATTGATCTTCATTGTTGACAGTATACACCGAGTCTTTTTCATAACGAATAAGATTTAAATTATCAAGATATTGATTCAGCGCATCGGCATCACCGACATATGATTTCTCATTTTTTTTATCGCCAATACGACCGCCGGAAACCGTCCAAACGCCGGTACGCGTATCATGCTGCGCTTTGAGAGTAATAATCTCATTACTGAAATTACTGATAAGGCGAAGGCTTTTAACTTCACCCGGGATTATACTCATTAATTGATTTTCAGCTTTTTGCGGGCGGTTTTTTTGAATAATGGATAACGTAATGAAAGTCAGAATCATTGCCAGCATTATGCCGAAGGTGATAATTGTTCCTTTACGTATTTTCATTTGTTTCTCCGTATAATAGTAACAATAGCAATTGCAATAACACCAAGCGGTATAAGCATAACCGCAACAATAAAACTGATAAGCCGAGCTAACGGAACATTTTGAAGCCGGCGAATATTTTGTGTCCGTGGTGGAATCGCAAGCTCTCTTCCCATAGTCCATCGTACAGCATTGAGAAAGAAATCAAAATTAGAGAATTGATATCCTTGACCATAAATTAAACTGTATGTCTGATCTGAAATCATATCAGCATCACCGAATACTGCAATCCGGAATGAATTTGTACGATTTACCGGTCCTTCTGCTATTGCCATCACCCCCGTATATCCTTCTTCATCATTCGCATCACGGGTATAATTACGGTTTTGATTTTTATCCGTCCATCCTTTTGATGTAGTTCGAAGAACAGTATACATTTGTAAATCAGAATCATCGGGCAGTGCAGCCATATCAGCAGCAGAAATAACACAGCTTTTTTGTACATAAACGGTTTGTTGCGGCAGATTACGGGTTAAATCATGCTCAGTGTCTATTGTACGAATAACAAAAATATCTTTTTCTCCTCGTGTTACTAATAATGATTCATCACCTTCAACTGCTCGATAATGGTTATATATTTTAATGCCTCGTTTATTAAGAATAGCTGAAAAAGTCTCCGGTGCATTCGGCTCAGTAAGAATTATCAGTTTACCGCCACGATACAGATAATCGTCCAGATATTCCATTTCGGTTTTACTGTATGGTGTTTTAGGTTCTGCAATAATAAGTAGATCACAATCTTCAGGAACACCTTTTACACGTGCAATATCGACAACTTCAACTAAATATCCTTCAAGATGGAGCTCTTTTTGCAGATAACTATAGGTTTTACCTGAAATATCCGATTGCCGGCGAATTGGTTCACGTTCAAGATGACCGGTCAGATAGTAAATTTTCTTCTGACGGGTCAGAAGATTATCAATAGCACTGGTGATTTCACGTTCCATCGTATCTTTAATAATACGGCGTGGCGCAGCAAGCCTTGGATCACGCAGTTCTGGGTTCGGATCGGTAAAGGTAAATACTTCAATTGTTTGACGCAGGGGCGTTGAATCATCAATATTGTTTTTATCTTTAACTTCAATGATGACACTTGCGTAAAAAGAATAATAACCAATCATCTGAGCATACTGGGGATATGGATTAGCAGTTTGTCGAACAATTTCCTGAAACTCAGAAAAACGTCCGGGATTACGGTTTAAATCAACATTTTCAAAGGTAACATGATCCTGACCGAAAGCATATGCCTCAAGTATTTGCTGTACTTTTGCCATCTCATCTTTTTCATCTGCTTCAGAAATGGGAGAGGGAATTACATCGTAAACATAGGTCAAAGAAATATCTTTCCCGGCTTTTTTTGCTTTTTCAAGAACACTTTTTGATACGTCGGAAAGGTCAAATGACATATCCGTCGGTACTCGAAATTTTAAGTTAATAAGTGTCGCTCCCAATGCAGTGAGAACATTCAGGATAATAACAATAGCTAAAAATGAGATTACGTAAATCCAAAAATTAACCTGACTTTCTGTTTTTCGTCCCGGTCCGAAAAGTTTAAAAGAAAAGGGTTTCTTTTTCTTATTGTTATGATCGGTTGTCGGGTCTGCTTGCGGAGCAGTTGTATGAGCATTTTTCTTTTCGTCGTTCATTATAAACACCTATTTCCGAAGTTCCAAGAGCCGTGTGGCAATGAAAAGATTTAACGCGGTAACTGAGACATAATATACAATATGCCGTGCGTCAATGACACCGCGGGCAAAGTCAACAAAGTGTGAAAGCGGTAAAATATACTGTATTACACCGGTGATTGTTTCGTTATTTCGTATTTGCGGAATACGAAAAATAAGTTCCGGTAAAAGAAACATACCGATAATAAATGCAAATGAAACAAAAAAAGCAACAATTTGATTATTGGCAATAGATGATCCGACCATACCAAGTGATAAAAACACACTGACCATCAGTAAATATCCAATATAAAAAATAAGTGTCGGAAGAATTCTCGGAGCCGCACCACTGACGGCAAGAATGACATAATATAACAATGTTGTTGCAAGGAAAATACAAATAAAGGCAAGGGTAGCAAGGAATTTTGCAAAAATAATTTCACTTTCTTTCATTGGCAAGGTTACTAATAATTCAATCGTACCGGTATGTTTTTCTTCAGCAATTAATCGCATCGTTAATAATGGGGTAACAACCAGTAAAACAATAAAGGTAAAAAATGACTGAAATGTCCCCGGCAGTATTAATTCAATAATATTGCCAATAGACTGACCCGGTGTAAATGAAGGGATGGCAAGTTGTGAGTGAAACGTCATACCGTATATCAAGGTCAATAAAAAAAGCGAGACATATCCGATCGGTGAATTGAAATATGATTGTAGCTCTTTAACAATGATAGACCACATATTTTGCAATGTCCGGGTTTTCGGACCTTCTACTATTTCAAATAACGGTTTTTTTTGCTTCTGCGTTGCAGTATGTATGCTCTGATCAGCGTTCATGATAGTTCCTCAATTACTAAAATTCCGATTCTTTAGTCAGCCGGGCAAATATTTCTTCAAGTGTTATTTTACTTTGATGTAATTGATGCAATGGCCAATTCTTTGCAGTAATTAGTCGTGCTATTTCCGGAGCGCTTTTTTTAACATTTTCCACGGTTATGGTAAAAGCCTGACCGGTGTCAGTTTGTCCTGTTGGAATTATATTTTCAATACCATCAAGTTTTTTTATTTCAAGTGAAACGACATCTTTGGGGGCATCAACAATAATATCGAGACGTTTATCAGTACCCATTCTTGATTCCAAATCTTCTTGTGAGTCACTGGCAATTAATTTCCCGCGATGAATAATAAGAATACGTGAACAGGTTTGTGAGACTTCGGATAAAATATGGGTGCTGAGGAGGATGACATGTTCACTGCCGAGATTACGGATGAGTGAGAGTACTTCGGTTTTCTGATTCGGGTCAAGCCCTTCTGTTGGTTCGTCAAGGATAATAACTTTAGGATTGCCGATAAGTGCTTGTCCGATACCGACACGCTGGCGATATCCTTTTGAAAGATGATTAATAAAGGTATTACGGTATTCACGTATACCAACCACATCAATAATTCTTTCAATATTTTTAATGGCATTTTTATCATCAGTTTCTTTAATGCGTGAAATATAATTCAAATATTGCCATACGGTTAATTCACGGTATAACGGAGTGGATTCAGGGAGATAGCCAATAGACATGCGGCATTCAAGTGAATCATAAATTATATCTTTTCCATTAATGCTTGCAGTACCACTGGTCGGATGCAAGTAGCCTGTCAACATACGCATTGTTGTTGTTTTACCGGCGCCGTTTGGACCGAGAAATCCGATAACCTCGCCTTTTTCAACATTAAAGGAAACATTATCAACTGCTTTTTTTTGACCGAAATGTTTTGAGAGATTGTTAACTTCAATAATCACAATTTATTCCATAACTAATAGGGTAAAAATACGTATCATACAAGATGATATACTGTAATAACGTATAACAATTTTTGGTTGCATTTGTTATCAATTACGTTATCAGACTATAAACATAATGATAATGTTCATAAATGTCAAGAGGGGATGAGAAATCAATGCATATTTTTTAATAGGGATATTGTTATAACAAGTTAAAATCATATGGCAAAAAAATAATAAAATATGTCTCAATTAAGCAATGTGTATGTACTATATCATAGTTATCTTTGAAAATGGAAGTGAAAAAATACTAGACATACTACAATTGAATGATACTATATTAATTGAATACCGATGACAACAGGATATGAATGAATAAGATATATACGATTCTTTCTAATATAAAGAATAATATACCACAAGCATTAGCACGATTTAATGACGGAGAAATGCTGGGTATAGAAAAAGTAGGTTCTGTTGTTGCACGGGGTGATCAGACAGTAGATCAATCATTATCCGTCAAACTGAAAGAAGCATTACAGCATCAGCAGAAAAATTATTGGGTTGGAATACCCTGTTCGCATTGTTGGCGGAAGCATTATAGGCGGGCGATGAAACTGATCGATAAGGAGTATCCATATTTAACCAGTGCTGTTGTTACCACAAATAGAAATTGGAAACTCTTTAGAGATACGTTCGGTAAAAATATTGACGCTCATAAAAAACTGATTTGGATATCCGGCGCTGATCAAAACATGTCAGAACTGGAAAAAATATTGCATCATGCAATACATGAACATATTACCCTACCAACGCATAATGCGTGGAAGGAGTATGAAAATATACATACTCGCGCGCATGAATTCGAGAGCGGCTCGGTTATTGCATTAAGCTGCGGACCAACAAGTAGGGTATTGGCAAAAGAATGGTTTGAAGAACGCCCTGATTGTACATTTATTGATGTTGGTAGTGTGTTTGATCCGTATACGCGGAATGTCTGGAATAATTGTCATACCGGCACATTAAAGCCATGCAGAGAATGCAATTAAGGGTATACGGAGACGGTATAGATTTCTATATACGTGATGAGGGGTATATTCATCAGGATTTATAGTATACCGTATTTGATTTTTTAGTGATTCTGGTATATTATTGAATATAAATATATGAGGAATCTGACCGGAGATAAGAGCGTGGTGCAAGAAATGTGCTGTACGATAGAAGGGTCTAATATAGTGTATCGTGAAAGACCCTTTAATATTATAACGACAACGAGGTGAGTAACAATGAAAAAAAACACTGTTCTGATAGTACTGAGCGCAGCATTTTGTTTTATAATTCTGTCAACGATTATGGCGGATTATTCAGTTATTGAAGATGAAATACAAACAGATGAATCTGTATCTTTTACTAATTATACCGGTATAAACAAACTGGTAAATACATTAGATGAAATATACGGTATCGGCTATTATCTTGCTGATGAAATGAAAGCGATTAATGGAATTGGTACTGCCGGACAGGATAAATACCAAGTTATGCGTGTTCTTGCTGATGCAAGCAATGAAGGGTATTTCGCTGATATATTTATTATCGGCAGTGGTGCTCATGTTGATCATATCAGGAATCTTCGCCGAATTATCGCCGGTTATCTTGAACGTTCATTTAATTATTCACATGAAGGTGCAAAAGCAGTTGCGACATATATTACTATATATAATGCGCGACACCGCGGGGATATGGTCTATTTTGCCTCTCGCTATCATGCAAAAGTTATGGAACAGGTGCAGGCAGAAAATTTAGGTCTTGCAGCTCATTATCAGAACTGGCCCGGGAATACTCGTATTCTTATACCAATAAACGGGGATATCCTCCATGGTCAGCGTATTGGCGATGCTGAACTTGATAGTGCTGCTGATGATGCAAATTTAACCGAACAGGATGCCTATGTTGCTGCTGCTGAAGAACAAGTAAAACGAGACCGTGCTGCGTTAAATGAGAAAAAGAAAGAACTTGAAGAACGTCGTACGCAAACAACCAATGAACAGGAAAAAGCTGCATTGGATAAAGAGGAAGAAGAGCTTGCGCAGCGTGAAGATGAATTAGATAAACGTCAGAATGAAGTTGAGAGTATGCGTGATGATGTTGACAAACAGCGTGATGCTGAAGGGACAACACGGCGTGAGCAGGAAGAAGAACGTCTTCGGGAAGAATTAGTCGAGGAAAATGTCTATAAAGGAAAAGTTTATTTCCTAATGACGCTTGGCTGGCGCCCAGAGGCTCATTATATTAATGAGATATATGTTGTCAATCCGGTGAATAATACTCTTGAGGAAGTTAGTGAGGTTGATAATATTACCGGGATTAATTATTCATTTATTGATAATTATATCGCCGTTATTACCTATGAGTCAAAAGCACAGCAGGTGCATCATTTATCCTATGTTAATTTAGATACGCTGAAACTTGAAAAATCAACAAAAGAAGATGTATTTTGGCGTTCACCGATAAAAGTATATTATGAAGAAATCTATGTGTTTATTCGTGATGGAGAAAATTATTATCTTGCCCGTTATGATAAGGATTTAAATTTATTAAAAGTGAGTCGTGAATCTATTGAGCGTGATTCAAAAATTACGTTCTATCGTGATTATATATATGTTACCGGGCCTAAAGGAGAAACGCGTCGGTCAATTATGGTATTTGATCGTGAAAGTCTGCGGCTCGTAAAAGAAATATTACCGTAACATACCACGGTATAGCATATTTTCATTAAAACATATAACGGATCAGTTAGGTATTTTTGTTCAATGTAATCTATGGCATCGATAGCATATACTCATTAAAACATATAACGGATCAGCGCAATAACCGTGCTGCCAATAACAGCAGTATTGAGAGCATAGTATAACGTAAAGTAAGGTCATGCATTTTATATTTTTTATTGTGCACTGCCAATGACGGCAGCATTAATAATATGGTATGCTATCTTACAATGTGTATCGAACTGAAAAGCTGCTGCGTGCATACGCATTCAGTGTCATATCAGCCCATTCCTTTTTTTGTGCACACACATACCCATATCCGGCAACCATTGCAGCATTATCTGTACACAATTCGTGTGGGGGGAAATATGCGGTTATATCAGGATTAGTATTAAAAAGATGCCGAAGATAAGAGTTTCCGGCAACACCGCCGGCAATAATAATTCGTGGGATATTAAGATCACGAGCAAGCAGGAGTGCTTTAGAATATATCATATTGATTGCATGGTATTGAAATGCAGCAACCATATCTCCCGGTGGTATTTCCGGGTGTTTTTTAGAATAAAATGTTGTAGCGGTTTTTAAACCGCTATAACTGACACAATATCGGCGTTGTTCTTTATTCTTCATATTCGGTGGGGTAAAAGGCATAATTGATTTCGGGTTACCGCGAAAGCGAGCGGCAATCCTATCAATTACCGGACCTCCGGGATATCCAAGTTTAAAATATTTAGCGATTTTATCATATGCTTCTCCGATGGCATCATCAACGGTTGTGCCGTAAACGGTTATATTGAAGCTCTTATCCACTGACATGAGGAGCGTATGTCCGCCGGAAACGAGTAAACCTATTGCCGGGTATTTGACAGTATTTGTCATGTGTGCTGCGTATAAATGGGCGGTTAAATGATTTACTGCAATGAGTGGGAGGTGTGCTGCTTGTGCCAGTGATTTTGCAACTGAAACACCGATAATAAGAGCGATGACGAGACCGGGGCGATTAACCACTGCAATTGCATCAATATCATTGAATGTCAGCTGTGCATTGGTGAGGCATTCATTAATAAGGGGGTTAATGATTTCAAGATGTTTACGTGATGCAAGTTCAGGAACAACACCGTAATATTTCTTATGTAAATCAATTTGCGAAGACACCAGTGATGATATAATGCGGCGGCCGTTTTCAACGACCGCCGCAGCAGTTTCATCACATGATGTTTCAATTCCAAGGATTTTCACGTCTTCTCTTCTGGTATCCTATGATATATTATTGAGATGTATTATTATCGCTGGTATTATCTTTTGTTTGATTAAGTTCATCATACATGCTTTTTTTGTATGTTTCCAAACGGTCCGGCGGAATAGATGAACCATCATATTGATATTCAAGAATATTGATTTGATGCTCAAGATCGGTTGAAGCATTATTATACTGAATTTCCCAGACATCTTCATCTTCAATATCTTCAAGCATTCGCATTGGATATGTTTCATATTCAACGCGAATATCTTTAATATAAAATGTGAAATCACCGCCAATTTCCCCCGGAGCTTTGTATACAACAAGAGAATCAAGTTTTAAGAACGGGGCATATTGCGGATAAAGAGGTTTTTTAACAACACCGCGTTTTGTAATATCAAAAATATAATCAGGGTTACTCCAGATGATACGTTTCCAACCCGGATAATATAATGACCCCATAGAGACATTATAATAATCGCCTTTTTCATTTTTCATACGAATTTCAAGTGCATGTTTATAATTTAACCCGCGAACTAATGCACTTACACGACGAATAGTGCCAACGGCTTCAAGCATACCGGTCGGTTGTTCACCGGTTCTATCCATACGGGTAAAATCAGATACCGGCAGTAAAGGATGAATTCGTGCCCAATCATTGTTCCATGATTTATCAAAGTGAACCCGTATTCCCATACATTGTTCAAATGTCGGTTCATTTGCAGGAAGATTAGATGCCAAAGCTTCCTGATTTTGAATTTTAACAATTTTTACATCACTGAATTGATAACCCTGCGGTGTATCAGACATACCGGAGAGTTCAATGCGCCAATTGTCAGAATCAATAGCAGTATCTTCGGGAAGGTTTCCGAAATCAACTAAAGTATTTGTTGTAATAATCGGATAGTCATTCTCACCGGCATATTGTTTCGGCGGTTCATTCCGATAAATAAGCCGCGGGGTACGATTTCCTTGCTCAGCACATAATGGTGCGGAAATAAGAAAAATCATAAATGAAATAAACAATACACTGCAAAGTATTAAAAATTGACGTTTACCCATTGTGGGCCTCCTTGAAATAAAATATACACATTTTATATATAAGTAAAGGTATATATTACGTATGCAAAATTGTATCTAATGTACAAGTTCTGATGCATAAACGAGTTCAATACCTCGTGCTTTTATTATCGGCAGATAACGGGTCAATACTTTATAGGTAGATTCCTTCGTAATATGACCTATACCGACAGCATAACCGTTCTTTTCTGCCCGTTGTATCAGTAATTCCAATTGCGATTCAACACTAATTTCGGTGTCAGTATGATCAAGGAAAATATCGCGTTTAACCGTCGGAATACCATATGCACGTGCTGTTTGTGCTCCAACACTATCCGGTGTTGTAAGGCTATCGAGATAATACAAATTATGTGATTGTGCAGCAATCATTGCAGCTTTCATAATATTAATATCGGCTGTTGCAGCAGACCCTTGATGATTATTAAAGCCTATTGCGGTTGGCACTATTTGTAAATCACGAGCCAGCTTTTCTTGAATTTGTGATGGGGAATCATGGGTCATGAAGTAATATTCTGCTATAGGATCAACAGTGATTCCTCGTTCTTTATAATTCTTCGGTTCCATCGGCTGATGCAGAATAACTTCATACCCTAATCCCGGCAAGCGTCGTGCAGTTTCTGTTGCCTGCGGACCGTCAGGCATAATCGCAAAGGTGATATGAGCATGCAGGGTAAAAAACTTTTCCGAGAGAGGGGTCGTTGTACCAACATCATCAATAACAATAGCAATTTTCGGACGACGGCTATTATTTGCCGGTATTTGTTCATTATGTTTATCAATGTCAGTTATCGGCTGTAAGTATTCATGTTTATCATTTTTATTTATTAATAGTGGACGGTGAAGATTGAGATATAAGAGGGCTGTTTTCTGATACGCATAACATATTTTTAAAGTAATTTCTGATGTCGTTTTTTCCCCCTGTCGATTAACTTCACGTACATCAGAAAACCGAAGTATTTTTTTCAGTTTAAATAATACCGATTCAAAGCGAGTCTTTTTTGATAATTGGGCATTAATGATATAATATGGTATAGCACGTGATGTATACTGCATTTCTTTAATACCGGTTACAGTGATACCGTTTTTAATAAGCTGCAGTTTAATTGATGCGGCCAAATCACGACTTCGCTTTTCCAATGATATTCCCGAGGGCTTTGTACTTGTACGATCTGAGACTGTAGGCGACGGTCCCGGAGATTGCAGTGTTTTTTCATCAGGAGGAGTGATGAATATATATTCGTCAGTTGGAGCAGAGTCGATAATTTCTAAAGGGAACTTTTGACGAGTTAATTGACGATCGACATAGAGTGCAATTCCGGTTAGAATAACAAGAAAAAGAATAAATGCTGTTGCAGTTGATTTCTTTCTGCGGCGTTTTTTCTTTCTTTTTCCTTTTACCTGAATAGATGATTTCCGATGTAATGATGTTGTACGCTGCGCCATTTCGGTTCCTGATAATTATACTACTCGTATTATATAATCGGCAGGAACAAAAAATGTATAAGCGTAGTACTATCGTATAGTTATTTATCACTAATCGGTATATACATTAGTTTATGTCCGCGTTTAATGGATAACAGTATTGATGTTCCTGATGTATATTTATTAATAAAGGTTTTCCAATCATTGAGTGAATTTATTTGTATTTTTTTTTGGTGAACAAGAACACCGAGGATGATATCACCACGCTGAATATCAGAACGCTTTGCACTGCTTTTCGGGTCGATTGCAATAACAATGACTTTATGCATATCACTTGCATCAAGTTTATATTCTTGCTGCAATGAACGAGAAACGCTTTGAACGGTTATGCCATTCCATGGCTTTATTGTTTCATCGGTATTTTGTGCAATAATATTTTCTTCCGTCGGCATTTTTCCAATAGTCACTTTGATGGTTTTCTTTTTTCCGTCATGCAGAATAATCATTTTAACACGGGTGTTCGGTTTATATGCAGCAATTTTTTGTTGTAATTGCGATACTGTTGAGATGTTTTCATTATCTACGTTAATAATAACATCTCCTGCCTCAAGTCCGGCTTTTTTTGCCGGTGAGTCTTCGGTTACTTCTCGAATAAAAAGTCCTTCACCGGCTTTAATATTTAATACAGCAGCGATAGTATCATCGACCGGCTGAATGATAATGCCAAGGTATCCCCGCGTTACCGATCCTTTTGTTGATAATTCTGGAAGTATTTGTTTTGCCATATTAATCGGAATGGCAAATCCAATACCTACATTAGCACCGGTCGGACTGGCAATGGCAGTATTAATACCAATAACTTCACCTTTGATATTTACCAATGGCCCGCCGCTATTGCCGGGGTTGATTGAAGCATCGGTCTGAAAATAATTCTCATATTGTGCCAGCCCGACATCACGTCGATGTGTCGCACTGATAACACCAACGGTAAATGAAGCATTCAATCCAAACGGATTTCCAATTGCAATAGCCCAGTCACCAACACCAACAAAATCAGAGTTGCCCAGTTTCGCAAAAGGGAATGATTCTTTTTTTTCTGTTATAATTTTAAGCAATGCTAAATCAGTTTTTTCATCGACACCAATAACTTGAGCGTCATATTTTTTATTATTATATAAGGTTATCTGTATCTTTGTTGCATTACGAACAACATGAAGATTGCTGAGTAAATGTCCGTCTTTATTAATAATAACTCCTGAACCAAGGCTTTGTTCAGTATATTCCCGATATTGCGGGACATCTTCAAAAAAATGACTATAAAAATCATAGAATGGATTTTGCTGATATACTTTGTGTTCGGTAGAAATATTCACAACTGCCGGAGTAATGGAATGGGCTACATTTCTAAACGCTTCCTGTAATGAGAGCGCACTTTGCAGTCCCGGAGAGTTTTGCTCATCTGCGGAAAGAAAAGCGGAATTGTTTCTATGCATGAAGCCCTGTTGAAATGCAATAAAATTTAGTACAATACCGGCAAGCACTGCAACTGATGCTACGGTTATCAAGAGTAACGGAAGGCTGATATTATGTTTTGTAATAAATGATAGTTTTTTCATAATGTACTCCTGTGTGTCTGATACTGATGTCTTACTATATAGACAAATATAATAATGATAAGTTTTATGTCAAGGTGATGAAAATTATTGTCCTTGTGAAACATTCTGGTAATAAGAAATGTATTCATCAAGCTGTTTTTGCAGACGATCTATTTTATTTCGGATAACCGGAGCTTCAGCTGCTGATGCTGATACTAATTGTTGTTTGAGATCGGAAATTTCACGGGCAAGGCGATTAATAACCCGAACAAGACGATCAATATCTTCTTTACGTAAATCGGATGATGATGATACCGGCGGTAATGAAACTCCGCTTTCAGTTGTGATATCTGATGCTGTTGATGAGGAGGCGCTACTTGAGACAGCAGATTCTGATGATACAACTGCTGCCGGTTCCGGTATTTTTTGAATCCAGAAGGGGAAATGTGCCGTCTGACTCCAACGCCCTTTTGAATCCGAAGCCCGTACGTGAAAGACATAATATCCGGTTTTTAAATCGTGAAATGAGATATAGTTTGTTCGTAATTGAATCGTATTGATCGGGCTGGTATCCATATTTGAATCGAGAGAGTACGAGTAACCGACGATGTTGTCAGAATATGCTTTCCAGGTGAAATACGTATTTTTTTCTATGTGGATTGGATTTTCCATATGTGATGAGTCTACAAACACAGGCGCGAGTACCGGGCGGTAATACATATCAATCGGATAATGAACAGTATCACTCCAATTCCCGGCGATATCGAGTAAGCGAATATGAAAATAGTACCGTCCTTCATTGAGGTTTTTAAAATATGTTGTATGTTCATGTGCACCGGCAACAATAATATTCGGAAAAGTATTTTCCTGTTGATCGAGGGTATAACTGAAGCCGACTATTTTATCTGCATCTAAATCGGTAGACCACTGTAATTGAACGACTGTTGCACTACTTGGTCTATCAAGCGGATGCGAGGGACTGGTAATAACAATATTGGGTGTTTGTGGTATTGATTCACTGCTGACAATAGCGCGACTTTGTTTGCCGACTTGTTCCCATACAGCGATAAGGCGGTCTCGCACTGCAGCAAGACTCGGATTATATGAGGCGCCGGAGTTTACAAATGATTCAGGCTTTCCCCATTTCAATGATGAATGGGGTTTGCTGACAATCCATATATCTTCTTTTCCGTTGTGGAGGTTATGCCAAGCGATATTATTTTTATATGTTGTTGCAGTAAAATACGGTTG
>Ga0256845_1000427_pt1 | contig 39897 bp, 37 predicted proteins | sample RiftiametaG_FD_189101 | JGI IMG/M metagenome (GOLD analysis project Ga0256845, IMG submission 189101) | Tube worm associated microbial communities from hydrothermal vent at the East Pacific Rise, Pacific Ocean - Riftia | ecosystem: Host-associated > Annelida > Integument > Unclassified ...
CAGGTGGTTGGAAGATGAGGGCAGAATTAGCGCGAATTTTAGTGAACAATCCAGACATTGTTCTACTCGATGAGCCGACGAATCACTTGGATATTATTTCAATCAGTTGGTTAGAGAATTACTTGAAAACTTTCGATGGTGCTGTAATCGTTATTTCTCATGATAGACTTTTCTTAGATAATGTAACAAAAAGAACTTTGGAAATTACCCAAGGTAGAATGCTTGATTTCCCATTTTCGTATTCTAAATATAAAGTGGCAAGAGCTGAAGAAATTGAGCGATTATCTGGTGCAGCGAAGCAACAAGAAAAAGACATTAAACATACCCAAGAATTAATCAATAAATTCCGAGCAAAAAAGAATAAAGCTGCTTTTGCGCAATCTTTGATAAAAAAATTAGAGAAAACAGAAAGAATTGAAGTGGAGAACGATTCTATTGTTGGAATGAAAATCAATTTTCCTTTGAGTGTTCAACCTGGTAAGTGGGTCTTGGACATGAAGGACATGGGGAAAACCTATGGCGATAAAACACTGTTCAAAGGAGTGAATTTAACGGTTGGACGTGGAGAGAAAATTGCTTTACTTGGTGCGAATGGTACGGGTAAATCAACTCTATTGAAAAGAGTAATGGGAGTAATTGATGGCGAAGGAACGGTAGAATATGGACACAATGCCAATATTTCTTATTTCGCACAAGATCAAGCAGAAAGCTTAGATGTGAAGAAAACAGTTTATGAAACTGTGGATGATATTGCAAAAGGTGAAGTAAGAAATGGTTTAAGAAAAGTCTTGGGTGCATTCTTATTTAGAGGTGAAGACGTCGATAAAAAAGTGGCTGTTTTATCTGGTGGAGAAAGAACTCGTTTGGCACTTTGTCAATTGTTATTGAGTCCTTCCAATTTTCTAATTCTTGATGAGCCGACCAATCACCTCGATATCCAAAGTAAAGAGGTACTGAAAGAGGCACTCAAGAATTATGAAGGAACGTTTATTGTTGTTTCTCACGATAGAGAATTCTTAGAAGGGTTAACCAACAGAATTTGGGACATTGAAAATCAAAATTTGAAAATTCATCATTTTGGTGTAAAAGATTTCTTGAAACGAAAAATGGAATTATTAGAACCAACTTCATCATTGAAAAAGCCGAAAGCAAAAAAAAGTACAGCACCTGAAGAAGAGAAATCTGAACCACAATTGTCGTACAATGAAAAAAAAGAAATGAAGCGTCAAAAAAACAAATGGCGAAATCAAATCAATTCTTCGGAAAAAGAAATAGAAAAATTAGAGTCTAAAATTGCTGAAATGGATTCCACAATGGAAACATTGGACTATTCAAATGAAAAAGAATCTTCAAAAGTAATTGCTGAATACGATGCAATGAAAAAAGAACTTGATGTACAGATGGAACGTTGGGAAGAAGGAACTGAGGAAATGGAAAAGCTGGGGTAAATAATAACTTTACAGTATATTAAGGTTTTAAAGGTTATTTCTTTTTCTTCTTATGTTTCGCTATTCGTTTATTTCTACGGTGATTTTTTTTGATAGATTTCTTCGCTGATTTAGATTGCCCCTTCCAATACCTTTTGTATGCTGCCTTTTTAGATTTTTTTGCTTCTCTATTCGATTTCTTTTGTTTTTTAGCCAATTGTATCTCTGCTTCTTCTACTGTTGAAGGTGTTTTTCCAGGCTGAGAACTGCTACAACTATAATTGATTGTCACAATCAACAATAAAAAGATATAAGTAATCGTTTTAAACTTCATAACTTTGTTCTATATTCAACACAATGAAAGTACTATTTATTTTATTATTTGGAGTGAGTTTTCTGTATTCTTCATGCAAGAAGAATACTCAACACCCTGTTCCTAGTATTCCTTTTGACATTACAATTAACTTAACCCTCCCAACTTATTCTAATTTAATGGGAGTCAGCGGTTGGGCGTATGTAAACGGTGGCTCTCGTGGAATCATTGTTTACCGTCGTGGAATTGATGAGTTCATCGCTTTTGACAGACATTCTCCAGCAGATGCTGATGGAACTTGTGCTAACCCATTAACTCCAGATAGTGGTAATTACCTCATTTTAAACGATGATTGTAATGATGCAACGTTTTCTTTGTACGATGGTTCTCCAATATCTAATTCAAGTTTTGGCTTACGCCAATTTCAAACTTCATGGAATGGACAAGAAACACTTCGTATTTTCAATTGATTGATTAACTTTGCACTTTATTTTGAATTATGCAAGACGTTAAGGTTACCATCATTGATAGAGAAGGAGTAGAACATGAGTTAGATGCTCCAACAGACATGAACATGAACATCATGGAATTGTGCAAGGCGTATGAATTGCCTGTACTTGGAGAATGTGGAGGAATGGCAATGTGTGCAACCTGTCAATGCTACTTAGAATCTGATACAGCTCTTCCAGAGCAATCCGACGATGAATTGGATATGTTGGATCAAGCATTTCATGTAGAAGATAACAGTAGATTGGGTTGTCAAATTCACATTTCAGACGAGATAAATGGAATTGTGCTTCGATTGGCACCGGAATAATAAAAATAATAAATAAAAATAGTACGGATAGGTAGCGACCTGTCCGTACTATTTTTATTTAGAATCTATTTTACACACTGGAATAGCTTGCATTTTGTGCTGATTTGCACGATTCAATCTTTGGTAAATTTCCAGTACTTCTTTTTGACGATCTGTAAGAATTTTAGTCGGATTAGAAGCTGCTAAAAATTCCATTGCCCATTCTAATTCAGGATAACTAGCTCCAATTTGATCTTCATCACTTCGACCGTCTTCCCATAATCCATCAGTAGGTTTAGCGACAACAATCTCTTCAATAACTCCAATCTCTTTGGCTACAGCCCAAACTTCTGTTTTCATTAAGTCAGCAATAGGACTAATATCTACGCCACCATCACCATATTTTGTATAGAATCCAACTCCGAAATCTTCAACTTTATTTCCGGTACCAGCAACCAAACATTTATTTGCTTGCCCTAGTGCGTACAAAGTCGTCATTCTTAAACGAGCACGAGAATTCGCCATTGAAAGATGATGTTCTTCAATGTCGAAAGGCATTTTTTCTTCGAAAGATGTAAATGTTGTTGTTAAGTCAATGTCATAAGATTCAACAGTGTTAAAACGCTTTTTTAAATCTTTAATGTGATTCATAGCCCGTCCATACTCAGCTTCAGTTTGCCGAATAGGCATACTTACTAAGATTGTTTTTTTGCCAGTCATCGCACAAAGCATAGAAGTTAAAGCGGAATCTACACCGCCCGAAATCCCTATGATAAAACCATCTGTCCCAGCTTTAGAACAGTAATTGTCTAACCAAGAAACGATGTGTTGAGCAATCTTTTTTGCATTGAATTCTTTTTTCATTAGAATAAAATAGACAATTTGAAACGCAACTGACTTTGTTGTGCAGCATTATTGAAAAAATTATTGTTTGACCCTGAAATATCTGTTGTAAACAAACTTCGATCTTTTGAATCTTTATTTTTATACAAAGAAATAAAACCATAATAATAACCAATCTCAGCAACCAAACATGTTGATCCAACAAAATTCCATTCTGCTCCACCAGATAAACCAACTGAGGATTTAAAGAAAATCATGTCATTTTTGGTTTGACTCATGTTGTCATTCGTTGAAGCAGTTGCAGACCCAGATTCTAAAATAGGATTAATGTCTAATGGGAAATTATATCCTTCGTCAAATATTTTATTGGATAATAAAAAACTTGAACGCAAACCAAACTTTCCAAAATAGCGGAAGTAACCAATAAATTTAGTTCTAAATAAAGCCATCGTTGGAATGGTTAAATAGGTTGTTTTTTGTTTTCTTGAAGTCAATTGAAAAAGTTGAGAATTTGGATCAGTATTAGCTTGCTCATTCGTCAAAATAGTATTGTCGTTGTAGTAATAATATACGGGATTAGGACCTGGATTGTATTTTAATGTACCGAAATCAAATTCTATCCCTATTGTTAGTCCTATTGTTTCATTGAAAGAATAATTTACATTAGTTCCAACAGTGAAATCAGCACCAACACCACTTTTTACTAATTTTTTTGTTTCCATTTTTTGAAAATTCAATCCAAATCCTGCGACAATTCCTGCTTGTACTTTTCTATCTGCAGCTTCTTGTGCTGAAACATTTGTGATAAATCCTAAAAATGCTAATCCAAGTAACATTTTTCGTGTATTGAGTTTAAAGGTAGTGTTCATCATTTTATTTTAGGGTTGTTTTAATCTTATTTTATTACATTTGAGTACGAATTTAATTAAATTAAATGATTCTAAGATATTCCTTTTTCATACTTTTTTTTTCCTTGCTTTTTTCAAGCTGTAAAAATGACCCACTAAACATAGATGCGTCTAATGTAATCGTCGACGTTAAATTCACAAACATTGATAGTGCTTTGTTTTACAACGATTCTTTATCCTTAATTCAGGCACATCGTTCTTTTAAAAAGGAAATGGAGAATATCTATGCCTATGAGATCGGACATGTTCTGAAGATTGGAGATGTGGAAGATTCTGCTTTCTTTAATAGTATTCAACAGTTTCGTGCAGATTCTTCTATTCAGCAACTTGAACAATCACTTTTTGAACTAACCCCGAATTTAAAAGCAAAAGAAAATGGAGTAAAAAATGGTTTTTCTCATTTAAAATACCATTTTCCCCAAGGTAAAATCCCACGAAATATAGCTTATTTAAATGCTTTATTTACCACCGCTATTTTTTGTACAGAAGAAGAAATAGGAGTAGGGGCAGAGTGGTACTTGGGAAAAGAGAATCAAATTGTGCAACAATTGAATACCCAGTATTTCTTCGATTGGATGAAAGAAGCAATGGATGAACAGTTTTATGAAAGAGATGTTCTGACAGGATGGATTGAAACACATTATATTGACCCCGTTAACGGCAATCTTGCTGAGAATTTTGTACGATGGGGAAAAATACTATACCTTACTGAAGCTTCTTTTCCTGACAAAGAAAAATCGGTTATTCTCCGTTATTCTCCAGAGAATTATAAATGGGCATTGGATAATGAAGAAGAATTTTGGTCTTACCTCGTCAAAGAAAAACTATTGTTTAAAATTGACGAAAGGACAACACGGAATATGATCAAAGAAGGTCCGTTTACTCCGGGACTTCCTAATCAAGATTCTCCCGACCGTTTAGGGCAATTCATAGGTTGGAGAATGGTACACCAATACATGAAGAAGAATGAAATTTCTTTGGAAGAATTAGTGAAAGTGAATTACAACGATATTCTCCAAGCTTACGAAATTGACTAATCTATAATGTTAAAATAATTATTTAGTAGTCTTCTAATCCCTAAGACGTAGTTCGTGTCTCAAGTGAATTCACGAATGGACTTTTAGCGTAGCGTATCTTTCTTCCTATCATCATTGATAATATGAATATCGCGCTGTGGAAATGGGATGTTCAGGTTGTTTTTGGCTAATTCCTTGTAAACTTTTCTTCTTAAATCAGATTTTAAGTTTTCAATTCTAAAGGTTTCTCTTGACCAAAAAATCATTTGAAAATCAAGTGACGATTCTCCAAAATCAACAAAACGAGCAAATGGCCGTGGATTAGACTGGATACGTGTGTCTTCTTTCATTACATTCTCTAAACATTGAAAAACAAGATCAATGTCAGAACCGTATGCAACACCTAAGTTAATTGCAAATCGAACTTTTTCGTCATCAGTGGACCAATTGACTACTTTTTCTGAAACAAATTTTGAATTTGGAATGATGATCATAACGTCATCTCTAGTCATCACTTGAGAATTTCTTAAGTTGATTTCCATGACACGACCAACAACGCCATCTACTTCTAAAACATCTCCAATTTGAATGGTTCCTTCGAAGAGTAAAAATAGGCCAGAGACAATATCTTTAAAAATATTTTGTAAACCAAGTCCAAGACCAATCAGTAAAGCTGTTGAACCAACAAGGAATATTCCAACATCTATTCCAATCACTTCAAGGACAATTACTGTACTTATTGTCCATATAAAATATTTTAAAATAAGGTAAATTGAAGTTCTTCTTTTGATGTCAATTCTATGGGTAATAAACCGAGGACGAGTTACAGCCCTTTTTAGTCCATAAACAAAAAACCAAGTCAATGCAATGAGAATCAATGCAAGAATAAGATTTCCAACGATTAATTTGTAGTCTCCAAACCCAAAAATCTCGTATTTTAAAAATTCATCCCATATCATACTGCAAATATGAGCATAAAGTAACTCTTGTGAAAGAGAAAAAAAGAAAATTATCACTATATTCGTTGCATAAAATTAAAAATAATGGCAACAACTTCAGATATTAAGAATGGATTGTGTATCAATCACAATGGAAAATTAGCGCAAATAATTGAATTCCAACACGTAAAACCAGGGAAAGGTCCTGCTTTTGTTCGTACGAAAATGAGACAAATTGAATCAGGGAAAGTTTTAGATTTCACTTTTTCAGCAGGACATAAAATCGAAGTTGTTCGAATTGAAAATAGAGAATACCAATACCTATACCCGGATGGAGATGTGTATGTTTTTATGAATAATAAGGACTTTGAGCAAGTAAATATTCCGGATACAATGATTGAAAAGCCTAAATTCTTAATGGAAGGAATGACGTGTAATATTCTTTTTCATGCGGAAGAAGAATTGCCTTTAGTGTTGGAATTACCAATGCATATTATATCTGAAGTTACGTATACTGAACCAGGAATTAAAGGTGATACGGCTACAAATACAATGAAGCCTGCGACTATCGCAACAGGTGCTGAAGTTAGAGTGCCATTGTTTATCGATACAGGAGAAGTAATTAAAGTAGATACACGTACAGGTGTTTACGTTGAAAGAGTAAAAAAATAGATTTTAAACAATAGATTGAAAAGGGGTGAATTATTTCATCCCTTTTTTTTATGGAATGAATTAGAGTAAATAAATTTACCGCGTAAACAACCACTCATTCTCACTAGACTGATTTACGTCAAATTGATAACCATCGACATTAAATAACTTAATCTCCTCCGGATTGATAATATTATTTTTAACAATATACCTTGCCATCATTCCTCTTGCTTTCTTTGCGTAAACCATGATGGTTTTATATTCTCCATTTTTAAATTCTTTAAAGCTCGGAGTGATAATTCTTCCTTCTAATGTTTTTTTATCTACTGCTTTGAAATATTCATTCGAAGCTAAGTTGATAATAATTCCATCGCTATTTTCTGCATTGATGTTTTCTGCAATTTTCTTTCCCCAGAATTGATACAAATTTTTCGTTTTTGGAGTGATTTGCCACTTTGTTCCCATTTCTAATCGATAAGGATAGATAATGTCCATCGGTTTTAAAATGCCATATAACCCCGATAATATTCTGATTTTGTCTTGGGCAATTTCTAATTCTCCTTCTGAGAAATTTTCCGCTGCTAATCCTCGATAGACTTCACCGTCAAATACTGATGCGCAATAGGCACTGGATTCATTCTTTGTCACAATATTCTCCCATTCTTGATACCTCTTATGGTTTAAATTGGATAAATCAACCGATAAATGCATCATTTCACCAATTTTTTTTGAAGAAAGGTTTTTTAGTTTCTTCATCAATTGTTCCGCTTCCTTAAGAAAAAGTGGAGAAGTAGAATTTACTGTATTCAGCGTTTTCTTTGTGTCAATTTTTTTTGCTGGGGATAAGAGAATTTTCATAATTTTTCTATAAAAAAAGTAAACTAAATACAACAACGACTAGAACGCCAATAACATTTAAAACAAATCCGGTTCGTGCCATTTGATTGATCTTTAACATTCCAGAGGAGAAAACAATCGCATTGGGCGGAGTGCCAACCGGAAGCATAAACGCACAACTTGCTGCGAGTGTTACAGGCAGACACAATTGAAGTACAGAATAATCCGTTTTTAATGCAAAAGCAGCAACCACAGGAATGAAAACAGAAACCAATGCCATGTTGGACATTATTTCTGTACCGAAAATTGAAATAGAAACCAAAACAAGGAGTAATAGATAAAGAGGCAAGTTCTCATATTCTTTAAATACATCTGCCAATTCTGCAATTACCCCATTTATTTCTAACATTTTTGCCAAAGCCATACCTCCACCAAACAAAAGTAGAATTCCCCAAGGGAGTTTCTGGGTATCTTTCCATTCTAATAATTTGGTATTCTTTTCTTTACCGGGGAGAAAAAACAATAAGATTGCGCCAAAAACTGCAACGCCTTCGTCAGAATAATTGATGGGTAAATAATGCGTAATTAGCGACCGAAACGACCAAAGAAGAACAATGCTTGAAAATATTAGAATCACTCTTTTTTGATTGCTGGTCCATTTTTTCTTTTCCACTTTTGCGGAGTGAATATTTTCCTTTCCTTCTTTTCCCAACAATAAAAGGAAAAATAAATAAACAATGCTTAGCATAATTAAGCTTAATGGCAGTCCAAATTTCATCCAATCTAAAAAGCTGATTTCAATGCCATAATCTTTTTCTAACAACGATGCCATTAATATGTTTGGGGGAGAACCGACTAAAGTGGCAATTCCACCAATGCTTGCGCCATACGCTACAGATAGCAACAAGAAAACCGAAAATCGAGAATCGGATTTGTCTTCAATGTTTTTTAGAATTGCCATTGCCATGGGCAACATCATCAATGCCGTCGCAGTGTTAGAAATCCACATGCTTAATAGTCCTGTACTCAATAGAAAACCCAATAAAATCCGGGCTTTTGAGGTGCCGACTAAGCGAATAATGGCTTCGGCAATCTGTGTGTGGACATTCCATTTTTCAAGTGCAAGAGAAAGAACAAAACCTCCAAAGAATAAATAAATGTATTTGTGGCCATAGGCTGCCGTTAAATCGGAAGGTGCAAGAATTCCTAATGGTATCGCAAGAACAAAGGGAAACAAAGCTGTTACATAAATGGGAACAACTTCGAATAACCAGAAAAGAACCATTAATCCCGCAGTGGCAATAGCGTACCAATACGTTGTGTATTCATCATTTTTAGGCGCAAGAAAGATGATTGTAACAAATAAAAATAGTCCAATCGCAGCAATACTACTTTTTAAATTCATTTTTTTCATGGCATAAAAAAAAGCGTTCCTAATATAAGGAACGCTTAAAAATACTTTATTTTATTGAATAAAAATTAACCTAACTTGTTTAATTTTTCAACAAAATCAATTGCTTTTGTTTCAATCTCTGCGCTAAATCCTTTAAAATCAGCTTTACTCTTTGCTGAATTAATTCTAGATAAGAAATTGTCTTGAAAATCAGCAGCTTCATCAATGATTGTGTTCGCTTTCGCAACTTTTTTATCATCTATTAATGATGCTGTGTAACATTCTTCTACAATGTCAAAAACCATTGCATTCAAATTCTTTTTTAATATTCTTCTACTTGACATATTCTTCTTTTTTCTTAATTATCATACAAATATAAGTAATTTATAAAGATTTGAATCATTACAGAAAGCTGAAAACTCTAAACTCAACATACTTTACTCAAATCTCCTTCGTATATTTGTTAAAATTTTCCCCATGGATTTCAAACTTGTTTCTGACTTTTCTCCTACAGGCGATCAACCCCAAGCGATAAAAGAATTGGTGCAAGGTCTTCGCGATGAAACTCCTTTTCAAACTTTATTGGGCGTAACAGGGTCAGGAAAAACGTTTACCGCTGCAAATGTCATCCAAGAAGTCAATCGGCCAACACTTATTCTTTCACACAATAAAACATTAGCGGCGCAATTATACAGCGAATTCAAGCAATTCTTCCCAGAGAATGCGGTAGAATATTTCGTTTCTTATTACGATTACTATCAACCCGAAGCTTATTTGCCAATCACCGGGACGTACATTGAAAAAGATTTAGCCATCAACGATGAAATTGAAAAATTAAGACTTTCTGCAACTTCATCATTGCTTTCCGGAAGAAGAGATGTGATTGTTGTTGCTTCTGTTTCTTGTATATACGGAATTGGAAATCCGGTTGAATTTGCAAAAAGTATTCTACACATTAAAAAAGGAGAATTATTGTCTCGAAATAAATTCTTGTTCAAATTAGTGGAGAATTTATATTCTAGAGCTACAGAGAGTTTTGAAAGAGGAACTTTTCGGGTGAAAGGAGATACGGTCGATATTTTCCTTGCTTACGCGGATTATGCGCTGAGAATTGAATATTGGGGAGATGAAATAGAATCCATTTCTTCAATTGACCCAGAAACAACAGATAGACTTGAAACCTTTGAAGAAATTAGCATTTATCCTGCAAATATTTTTGTAACCAGTCCAGATACCACTCGAAATGCAATCGATATGATTGGCGAGGATATGGTTATACAAGTCGAGCAGTTTAAAAAACAGGGTAAAATAGAAGAAAGTAACCGACTGAAAGAAAGAATTGAATACGACCTAGAAATGATTAGAGAATTGGGCTATTGCTCTGGGATTGAAAATTATTCTCGTTATTTCGACGCAAGAGAACCAGGACAACGACCTTTTTGTTTACTCGATTATTTTCCAGATGATTTTTTAATGGTTGTGGATGAAAGCCACGTGACTTTACCGCAAATTCGTGCAATGTACGGGGGCGATAGAGCTAGAAAATTAAATTTGGTAGATTTTGGATTCCGCTTACAATCAGCAATGGATAATCGTCCGCTGAAATTTGATGAATTTGAATCCTTGATGACTCAAACGATCTATATTTCTGCAACACCAGCCGATTATGAATTGGAGAGGTCAGAAGGAGTAGTTGTTCAGCAAGTGATTCGCCCGACAGGATTATTGGATCCATTGATTGATGTTCGCCCAAGTAAAAATCAAATTGATAATTTAATTGAAGAAATACATAAGCGCATCGCTGTGGACGAAAGAGTATTGGTGACAACTTTAACGAAAAGAATGGCGGAAGAATTGCAAAAATACCTCGATCGACTAGGTATTCTATGTGAATACATTCATTCTGATGTAGATACATTGGATCGTGTTGAGATTCTTCGACAATTAAGATTGGGACAGTTCCATGTTTTAATTGGTGTGAATTTACTGCGAGAGGGACTTGATTTGCCTGAAGTTTCATTGGTTGCAATCATTGATGCAGATAAAGAAGGTTTTTTGAGAAATGAAAGATCTTTAGTTCAAACTGTTGGTCGAGCGGCAAGAAATGTAAACGGTTCGGTGATTATGTATGCCGATAAAATTACAAACTCCATGCAGCGCACAATTGATGAAACTGCACGAAGACGAAAAATACAGAAAGAATACAATAAAAAACACGGAATTACTCCTACAGGGATAAGTAAATCGACGAAATCTGTCATGAATACTTCAAAACCAGGAGAAGATGATAATAACTCGATCTACGAAGTTGGAGGTACGATTCCTGTCGCTGCTGATCCAGTTGTGCAATATATGACGAAAGAGCAGTTGCAGAAATCAATTGATTTCACCCAAAAGAAAATGGCTAAAGCCGCAAAAGAACTCGATTTTATTGAAGCAGCTCGTTTAAGGGATGACCTGCAAGTATTGAAAGAAAAATTAAAAGAAAAATGAATTTAAAAACAAGAATAGGTCAACTGAGACTGTTAGCTATCGCTGAGGGAATATCTTATTTAATGTTCGCTTTAACGATGCCTTTAAAATATGGATATGACATTGTTTTACCCAATAGAATTGTAGGAATGTTACATGGAATTCTTTTTCTGATGTATTGTTTATGGGTCGTAATCGTTGCGTATCAAAAAAAATGGTCACTTGGGATTACTCTAATTGGCCTGGCGGCTTCTTTATTTCCTTTTGCCACTTTCGTATTTGATGCCAAAGTACTAAAGAAAAACTCTTGATTGAGTAGTGTACCGTTAAATAGTGTTTTACTACACTTAGTATTAGATTAGTTGATGATTAGTAGAAGTTAATACACTTATTTCGTTTTTATTTTAATTCCCTTAAAAATTGTGTTAATTTAGCGATAGGAATGCAAGAATAAACTACATATGAAACCATCAACAGATCTCTTTAATTTAATAAAATCGCTGAGTAAATCAGAAAAAAGATTTTTTAAACTCTCTTCTTCTCTTCAGTCTGGGGAAAAGAATTACTTAAAACTTTTTGATTATATTGAAAAACAGCCTTCGTATAATGAAGAAAAATTAAAAATAATTTTTGAAGGAGAGGTGTTTATCAAGCATTTGCCTTCTGAAAAAAATCATTTATATAAACTCATTTTGAAGAGTTTGAGAATGTATTATAGCGATCAATCGATTGGTAGTGTACTGTCTCAAGATATTAAAAATATTGAAATTCTCTACAAAAAGGCGTTGTACAAGGAGTGTGAGAAATTTGTTTCACGTTCAAAAAATACAGCTGAAAAATACGAGAAATTCTATTACTGGTATGAATTAATCAATTGGGAGAAAAAACTAATTGAATCATCTTATGAGTCGGGTGTGTTTTCAATAAATATTGACGATTTAGTAGTAGAAGAAGAGATGGTTGTTGCGAAATTGCGAAATCTTGCTGAATACATGGTTTTGTACGCGAAAATTAACCTTATTTTTAGAAGTGGAGGATTTACAAGAAGCCTAGAAGAAGAAGAGCGTGTTGCGGAGATAGCCAATAACCATTTGATTAAAGGGAAAAATACGGCTATTTCTTCAAATGCAGCTTCAATTTGTTATTATATCAAAGGATTGTGTGCAGCAACAACTCGAAATTATTCGGACAGTTTTAAATTTTTTAACCGTACAAAAGAAATCTTAGATGATAATCCTGAAGTGAAACTAGAGTCCTCTAAAAGATATGTGTTGGCTCAGTTTCATTTGTTGAGATGTTATATTGATAGCAATGATTTTGGAAAAGCAGAAGATTTAATCAGTGAAATCAGATCTTTAAAAAGTCAAAAGGGATTCAAAACAATTGATATATCTGTTCAAATATTCTCAAATTCTTACGACCAAGAGTTGTGTATATTACATAAGAAAGGTGAGTTTGAAAAAAGTGTAGAGCTTATCTCAACGATTGATAAAGAACAACAATTACTGAAAGGTAAGATTACAAAAGAAATGGAAATTGTACTGAAGTACAATAAAGCATACAGTTATTTTGGGATTGGAGATTTTAAGACTTCGTTGCAGTATATAAATGATGTTTTGAATGACAATGAATCTATGTTGCGACAGGACATTTATAGTTTTTCTCGATTAATGAACCTTATTATTCATTTTGAGCTAGAGAATTATGATTTCTTAGAATACGTTATTCGATCTACAAATCGATATTTGAGTAAACAAGAAAGAGAATATAAAATTGAAATGCTTTGCATTAAACATATCCGTAAACTTTCTAAAACTAATATTGAAGCAAATCAAATTGAAATATTTGAAAAAATGAAAGAAGAAGTAAATCAATTACTTCAAGATCATCATGAATGCGTAATTTTAGAGTATTTTGATTTGGTTTCTTGGATAGAAAGTAAATTGAAAAAGAAAACATTTGTTGAGATTGTGAAAGTGAAGTAGACGAAGATAATTCAATCTATATTCAATATTTTTGTATACTATCTTTGCAATAATTTTCCCTTCAGCTCTTTTTCTTGTCCGTGTTTTTACTATTTTTGTTGTCTATCAAATAAATTCGAGATAAAATGGCGAAAAAGTACACGACACGTGAGCAAGATTATTCCAAATGGTACAATGAAGTTGTTTCCCGTGCTGACTTAGCAGAAAATTCAGACGTTAGAGGATGTATGGTTATTAAACCGTATGGCTATGCAATCTGGGAAAAAATGAGAGACATTTTGGATAAGAAATTCAAAGAAACGGGTCATTCAAATGCATACTTTCCCATTTTTATTCCAAAAAGTTTATTTGAAGCTGAAGAAAAGAATGCCGAAGGTTTTGCTAAAGAGTGTGCTGTAGTTACACATCACCGATTAATCAATGATCCGAATAATAAAGGAAAGTTAATCGTTGATCCAAAAGCAAAATTAGAAGAAGAATTAATTGTTCGACCAACATCCGAAGCTATTATTTGGAGCACGTATAAAAAATGGATACAATCATACCGAGATCTTCCAATCTTAATTAATCAATGGGCAAATGTTGTACGTTGGGAAATGAGAACGCGTATTTTCTTGAGAACTGCTGAGTTTTTGTGGCAAGAAGGTCATACAGCTCATTCTACAAAAGCTGAAGCAATAGGCGAGGCTGCTCAAATGAATGCAGTTTACGCTGATTTTGCAGAAAATTATATGTCAATGCCTGTGATTCAAGGTTTAAAATCCGAATCAGAGCGATTTGCAGGTGCAGATGAGACGTATTGTATCGAAGCAATGATGCAAGATGGGAAAGCACTACAAGCGGGTACTTCTCATTTCTTAGGGCAAAATTTCGCCAAAGCTTTTGATGTGAAATTTGCTACGAAAGAAGGAAAACAAGAATACGTTTGGGCTACTTCTTGGGGAGTTTCTACTCGTTTAATGGGGGCTTTGATTATGACGCATTCGGATGATGAAGGATTGGTGTTACCTCCTTTATTGGCGCCTATTCAAGTTGCGGCTATTCCTATTTATAAAACAGAAGAAGAATTGGAACAGATTTCTGTTTTGATGAATGAACTAGGTGAAAAGTTAGAAGCGAAAGGAATTTCATTCAAATTTGACGACGACGACAACAGAAGACCAGGATGGAAGTTTGCAGAGTATGAGTCAAAAGGTGTACCTGTTCGTTTAGCAATGGGACCAAGAGATTTACAGAACGGTAAAATTGAGGTTGCACGTAGAGATAATAAAACAAAAGAAATTGTTGATTTTGAATCGGTTGAAGACTACATTGAAACTTTATTGAACGACATACAAATTAATTTGTTGCAAAGAGCAAAAGATTTCAGAACTGAAAAAACTAGAGAAATCGATTCTTACGAAGAGTTTAAAGTAAAAATTGAATCTGAAGGTGGCTTTTTCTTGGCACACTGGGATGGAACAATTGAAACTGAAGAAAAGATTAAGAACGAAACCAAAGCAACCATTCGATGTATTCCTCTAGATCGAAAGGAAGAAGAAGGTGTCTGTATGGTGACAGGGAAAAAATCGAAAGGAAGAGTGATTTTTGCTAAAGCTTATTAAAATGGATTATACAAAAGACAGTGAAAAACGGCGCGAGAAATTGATTGATTTATTGGTCAATAAAGCGGCGCTTAAACAAGATATCGCAGATTATGCTGAAACTGTTCTCGAACGATTCAAAAGAATGGTTGAGAAAGAATTAAAGGTGCTAGGAAAACATGTCGATGATCAACGCATTAGATTGGTGTTTAAAGATAATGGGAAATATGAATTTAGAGTCCATGTTGGTTCTGATGCACTTGTTTTCCAATTGCACTCAAACGTTTTTCGTTTTCCAGATGAAAATCCAATATGGAAATCAAAATATTTAAAAGAAAATGGAGCAAATGGATATTTTGCTGTAATTAATGTGTACAATTTTTTGGCAGAATCCATTGAGAAAAGTAGGTCGAATGATGCAGGTTATTTAATTGGACGAATATTTTTGAACCACGATGAGCATTTTTTGATGGAAGGAAAAGGTCAACTTGGTTTTTTATTTAGAGATTTAGAGAATGGAAAATTGACAGATGAAGTAATTTGTCAAATTATTCAATCTTGTTTTTCTTTTGCGATAGAATTTGATTTAATCACACCTCCGTATGATTTAGTACAAGAAGTGTCTCTTTTTCAGATAAATGCAATCAGTTCGGACTTACATTTATCAACGGGGAAGCGTCTTGGATTTAAATTTAAAGCAGAAGATTCAAATTTTTATTAAAAAAAAGTGTTTTTTCGTTTGTAGTTAAAGAAATTCACTTTATATTTGCACTCCCAAATTGAGGGAAATTTATTTTTTGGCCCATTCGTCTAGTGGTTAGGACATGCGGTTTTCATCCGTAAAACAGGAGTTCGATTCTCCTATGGGCTACTAAAAATAAAAACACAACATTTGGCCCATTCGTCTAACGGCTAGGACATGCGGTTTTCATCCGTAAAATAGGAGTTCGATTCTCCTATGGGCTACTAAAATTGATTAATTAAATCGCTAACGCGAATAAAATACAAAAAACAATGGCGAATCATAAGTCAGCATTAAAGAGAATTAGATCGAACGAAACGAAAAGACTTCGTAACAAGTATCAGCACAAAACAACTAGAAATGCGATCCGTAATTTTAGAGAGTTAACAGATAAAAAAGAAGCGTCTACTATGCTTCCTAAGATTTTCGTTATGCTTGATAAATTGGCAAAAAGAAATATCATTCACAAAAATAAAGCTGCAAACCTTAAATCAGGTTTACAAGTGAAAATGAATAATCTTTAAGATTGTGAGTAATTCATATTAGAGAGGGCTTTGCCCTCTTTTTTTTTATCTTTACTTTTGGAAGCGTAAATAAAAAAAAATAATTTGCACAAACTATGTTGAAAGCAAGTGCTCTTTTTCTGTTTTTTTTCATCAATTTAACCCTGCTTGGTCAATTGGTGCAGGAATTTGACACCTTGCATTTTAACGATAGAATGAATGGAACTCTCGATTCTATAGATATCGTTGGCGCAAAGCTTCCTACGACGTTTGATGGAGGTCTGGCTGTTCTGTCACCAGAAGGCTTATCTGTTAATCAACTATTCAACCATTATACAACTCCAAATTTCATGGCAAAACAGTCGTGGGATAAAATGAGTTTCTCAGCATTGCCACACCTAGGGTTTTCCTATACTTTCGGTTCTCAAACTTCTCAGTTTTTAAATGCTCGATATGAACAATCATTCTCCGATAGCTTAATCCTTAATGTAGACTACAGTAGAACAGTCAGTCTGGGGACGATTAGGAATACAGGATTCAATACAGACAATGTTGCGGCACAACTTCAAAAATTAGGTAGAGTTTATTCGTTTACATTGAAAGGTCGATTTGTAAGTGAAAAAATCAATCATTCTGGAGGAATTACAACAGATACTCTTATTCAAGATTTTGGTTTAGAATTTACACCAGTTTTAAAACGAAATGCTTTTAGTCACAATAAGCAAGGAACAGTAGAGTGGAATAACTACTTCGACTTTGATAAAGACTCTCTGCGGTCTTTTGGCCTTGTAACGAAACATACGTATGAAATAAAAAATAGACTCTATACTGAACTAGATACAATTTATGGATTGTACCCTACAGTTTATGTTGATAGTTTTTCAACAAGGGATCAATACAATTTGGCGGGAATTAGAAATGGTGCGGGAGTTTTTTGGATGAATAAAGGGTTTTACATTGATGCTCTTGTAGATTATAATTATTGGGAGTATCATAATTTAGAGAACCATAAATATAGAAATGAGTATTCTTTACAATCAAGTGCATATGCGCAACTGAATAAGTTGAGATTAGAGAATACATTCTATTTTAATCTGCAAGGAGCTTTTAATGAGTTTAGCAATGAATTAAAAGCAAATTACCGATTGAATTCGATTGAATTGGGGGGAGGGATAGTCTTTGAAAAACTTGCACCTACTGCTTTTCAACGTTTTTACAGCAGTAATAATACGCTGTATACAATGAATGAAAGTAACATTAAATTGCAGCAATGGACGAAAGTAAATGTTAGTGCAAAGTATACGGTATCTTCTTCGATCAGTTTACGTGCTTTTGCTTCAATTATTTCTATGTCTTCAGTTTATCTGTTTGATGGTACAGAATGGGGAATGGACGAGAGTCAGCGTTTTTTTTCTAGTGTCGGAGTAGAATCTGCCATGAAGTTTGGTGCATTCAATATTCAACCCAGGTTTATTTATTCTTCCGACAAACAGCAATTCTTGCCTACTATTCAAGCTTCCTCTCGTTTATTTTTTAAAGGAAAACTTTTCAAAGCAAAAAAACTTGAAGCTGCGGCAGGTGTGGACGTAAGTTACATCAGTTCTTTTACTACAAGGTCATACAATTCATTGTTGGATAGTTATGATTTTTATGCAACAGGGAATAAATTCACCGACATGATTAATATGAACGCGTTTGTTAACTTAGGTATCTCTGAGTTTCGATTCTATCTACGATTTGAAAACATTGGGTATTTATGGACGCCCAAAGAACAGCTTGTTGTCAATAATTATCCAATTGCTGGTACTCGTATTAGAATTGGTTTGACATGGGATTTCTTCAATTAATGAAGGTGTCAACTCTCACAATCTCCATAGCCTTTCTTTATTCTGTTTCAATCTTCTAAAAAATCAATCAATATTTCTCCCAAAATAATAATTAGAGTATATTTGACAAAAAAAAGAGAATGGGATTATTAAAAGATAAAGTAGTTTTAATTACAGGAGCTTCAAGAGGGATTGGTAAATCAATTGCAGAAGAATGTGTGAACCAAGGAGCTAAAGTTGCTTTCACTTATCTTTCTTCGGAAGAAAAAGCCAAAGCATTGGAAGTTGAACTTTCAGTAAATGGAGGTGTTGCGAAAGGATTTAAATCAGATGCATCTAAATTTGATGAAGCTCAAGCTTTAGTTGATCAGGTGATTGAAGAATTCGGAACGATTGATGTATTGGTCAATAATGCTGGAATTACACGTGATACTTTATTGATGAGAATGTCTGAACAGCAATGGGATGACGTAATGAATACCAATTTGAAATCTGCATTTAACTTAACAAAAGCAGTTCAACGACCAATGTTGAAAGCAAGAAAAGGATCGATCATAAATATGTCATCTGTTGTTGGGGTTAGTGGAAATGCAGGACAATCCAATTATGCTGCTTCAAAAGCAGGGTTAATTGGTTTTACAAAATCAATTGCACAAGAGTTAGGGTCTAGAAGTATTCGTTGTAATGCGATTGCACCTGGTTTTATTGAAACAGAAATGACGGAAAAATTAGATGAAAAAGTTGTCGCTGAATGGAGAAATAGTATTCCTTTGAAAAGAGGTGGTTCTCCGAAAGATGTTGCGGACTTAGTTGTATTCTTAGGTTCTGATATGTCAAACTATATTACAGGACAAACGATCAACGTTTGTGGTGGAATGTTGATGTAAATAGAAATAGAAATGAAATATATAGAAAGGAGAACGAGAGTTCTCCTTTTTTTGTTTAAGATTATTGAAGGTTCAATCTTGTTTTTGTTTTAAGGAATTAAAATAAAAGGTTTGTAATTACAAGGATGGAAATGATGATTATTTCAATTTACTTCTCACTTTGGTATTGGTAAGGCGAATAATTCTTTTTAAAATATCAAAGTAAAGAAAAATATAAGCAAAAACAGTCATGCCCCATAGGATAATGATATTGATGTGGAATGTTTTAATACGTTTTCCAAATACATATTTATAAGGGGAGTAAAAGTGAGATTTGAAAAAAGAATTTTTCTCGGGTAATGTATAAATAGGTTTATAGTTTGAATGTAATTCATCGTCAAGAATAATAATTTTATTCATTTCTAAGCGATTTGTGACAACCATTTGTAAAGCTTCATTGACATTGTTCTTTTTCAATTCTTTGTATTTATCAAATCCAATCGATTGAATTAAAGACTGAATGGATTCTGATGTATTGTTAATGTCTAAAGTGTATTTATTACGAATAACTTGGAGAAATAAATCAATGTTTTTCCTGTTTTGAAAGTTAGGTTTTTGAAGATCGGTTAGGCAAGAAGAACATGTAAGATTTGACCATTTATCTTCCTCTTTCTTAATTTCATTCACAAGGATTCGAGAAGCTAATTTCTTTTCTTTAATTTCACTTTTTGTATCTGTTAATATTGCTAGTTGGTGTTTGATTTCTGGAATCCAGTAATCTTTTTTCCATTCAGATTGATTCTTAATGATACGTAAACGAATAAAGTCTTTCTCTAATTTGTTTTGTGTAGATTGTTGAACTGCAATCGCTTCGTATGACCATCGAGATGGCATTAGATTACCAACAATTGGTACATGTGTAGCCTCAGATAAGGTTGGGTTTAGCTTATCAAATTTAACAATTACACCACTGAACAAAAGCTGAGGAATGATAAGTAATGGAACAAAAATGTAGATTACTTTAGCTGAATTGAAGGCACTTGAAATATTTAAACCAATAACATTTGAAAGACAAGCTGTTGTGAATAATACAATCCAGTAGTCAAACATCATTCCTTTGATTTCTAAGATCGAATTACCGATTAATACAAATAATAACGCTTGAGTTGCAGAGATAATGAATAGAATAGCAATTTTTGAAAACAAATAACTTGACCTCGAAAGGTGTATGAACTCCTCTCGAATCAAATTCTTCTTATCCTTAAATATTTCTTCTGCTGAAACGATCATTCCAATAAAAATCGCTACAATCACAGCAAAGAATATGTACTGCGGTAAATTCTCGTTTTTGAAATAAGAAAATGATCCATTGTTGTTCCAATCAAAATATTTTATAAAATATGAAAGTGTAAATGCTAGAAAGGGACTTACGACAGCGTTGACAATTAAATACTGTTTATTTGATTTTTTCGATAAGAAATCTCTTGTTAAATATGTTTTGAATTGAGAGACTCTTGAAGGGATTTTATTTCCTTGAATTTTTGTGCCATCATTGTTGATGACCTCGTGAGTTGCATGATGTTTTAAATATTTTTTATACCAATCTAACGGAGTTTTTTTTCGTTCTCCTGTTTCTGTACCATATTCATCAACAATTTTAGAGTCAATGATGTTAAAAATTTGTTCAGAATTTACATTACCACAAACTGTACATTCTCTTTCTTCAGCATTTCCTTGGAAAGAATGTGTCTTAAAATGGACAATTGCATTCAATGGTATTCCGTCAAAAATGAGATATCCACCAACATCAAGGATTAGAAGTCTATCGAAAAGTTTAAAAATATTGGACGAAGGTTGGTGAATAACAACAAAAATTAACTTTCCTTTCAGTGATAACTCTTTGAGTAAATCCATGATATTGTCTGAATCTTTACTCGAAAGTCCAGACGTTGGTTCATCAACAAATAAAACAGAAGGTTCCCTTATTAATTCTAAAGCAATGTTTAAACGTTTTCTTTGTCCGCCGGATATTACTTTTTTAGTAGCTGACCCAACTTTCAAATGTCGAATCTCGTAAAGTCCTATTGATTGTAAAATACTTTTTACTTTTCGAATAAGTTGCATTTTCCCCATTCCTTTCATGGATAATTGTGCACTGAAGAAAAGATTTTGAAAAACGGTTAATTCCTCAATTAATAAATCGTCTTGGCTAACATTTCCTATGATTCCTTGTAAGTCATCTTTGTTCTCGTAAAGGTTTATTCCATTTATACTTATCTTACCGTGTTTTGGTTTTATTTTACCGTTTAGGACGTTCAATAAAGTCGTTTTCCCAGAGCCAGATGAGCCCATTAATCCAATTAAATTCCCGGAATTCCCAGAAATACTCATTTTCTCCAATGCAGTTTTTCCATTCTTGAAAGTGTGCATTATGTTTTTGGCTTCAAACGTAAGATTAATGTCTTTCTTCGTTGAGGTGAGTTGAGAAAAAATGTTACTATAATAGAATTGTTGACTTTTATTTGTTCTAAAAGTTGAACCAATGTTTAATGTATGCGTTTTATTTCTTCGGACTATTTGTCCATTCAAATAAAGTTCATCTTTACCTAGATACCTAAAAAAGATTGAACGAACACTTTCTACATAGAGAAGGATTACTGGTGCATCAAGGTGAGAGTGATAGGTGGTTTTAGCATTTTCAAAACTTCCCTCATGATTCAATATATACAGAAATGCCTTATCGTCACGTAAAGCTTCATTTTTATACTGAACAAAGAAAAGGATTTGTTCAAATTCATTGTCTTTTATGTGGAAAGTTTCGGCAACAGTTTCCACAAATTTCTGTTCACGTTCAGTTACTTCATCATCTAAATAAATAAATTCAATGATACGTAAAAGAACAATTATTTTTTGCCTTTGGGCTAATTCGGTATTAATCTGAGTACAAATCCGGAGAATTTTCACAGAATGCAAAGCTGTTCGTTTCTCGTTTTGATTTTTCTTCTTTTTCTTTCCACGAAGGGCAATTAAATGCTCTTCAAAAATTTGAATGTATTTTTCTATATAATCAGAACTAAGTTCAGATTTTAGAAAATCTTCAACAATTTTCTTTCCTTTAGAGCTCTCAATTTTTGTAGAATCCTCATCTTCGACGTCATCAATCTTTGCAATTATAGCAAAGAGGTGCATCAATGCTCGAAGAATTCTATCGCTCATTCAGGGGTTAGTTATTAAAACCAATCATCATTACAACACAACCCGTTACTTTCAAGTCCATGTCCAATTCTGTTGTAATCACTACAGGGATAGTATTTTCGACTTCAAAATCCCAATAAGGTGCGTTTCTGTAATTCTTATTGGAAAACAAAATATTTCCTTCTTGATCTTTTATCGTAAAAATCACATAATTTTCCTTTGAACCCGCACTAGCAGCTAATCTGTAAGTTGCTCCTCCGTAGAAAGTGGTGTTGAATTCAGCTTTTTCACGGTCCAAAAATGCCGTGTAAACTTGTCCATCAGAAATGAAAGTTGATCCATCATCCGTTTTCGTTAAGAGTGCTTCGCAATCTTTGACAATACCTTCGCAATCTTGGTTTTGAGCATGCACCATTCCAAAAATGAAAGTGATGATTAATAGTGTTATAAATTTCATGTTTTATTTTTTAATGATGGATAAACGAATAGATTCTACTTTTTCTATAATTTCAGATAGAACATTTTCTTCAATAGATACCTCTGTTTGATTTCTGAAAACAGTTGTTTTATTTTCTTCATCTGTTTCCGGTGCAACATATTCATAAGAAATATTTACACGATTGAAAATTTCAGATAAAGATTGCATTGAAGCAATTAACTCATCATTCATCCCTTTAGGGTTATATTCTGTGAGAATATCGACGATTGTTCCGATTGTTTGTTTTTGTTCTCCGATTCTTTTTCGAATTTCATCATTTGGATTTTTAGCATTCAATTCACACGCTAAATACATAGACTCAATCCAACCGCCAGTTAGAATTAAAGCAGAGGCAGGTTTTCTGTTGGCTGATTTTAAAAAGTTGTCTGCGGTTTTAAAAGCATCAGACATTAATTGAATCATTATCTTATCATTGTCAGTGTTTTTTTCAAATTCTTTCAAGAAATCATCCGTAAAAGCAACATCTAAACCTAATTCATTTGTAAGAACTTGTAAAGAAGATAAATAATTTAAAGTTGTATTCTTTTGGTTATACAAAGCTGAATAGCCTAAGTCTGTACTGTATATACCTAAGTTTAACGCTTGTTGATATTCAGAAATATAATTATTTACATTCTCAGGGTCATTTCCTAAACTCTCATCAAAAGATAAATCTAGACCTTTAATTAAATAGGCTGTTTGAACAGGTGAAGGGATACTGAAAATTTTACCATCAAAAACTGTATTAATTGCATTGTTTGGATCTAATACCTCTTCATCAATTACATTTTGTTCGATAGGCTCATCTTCAGTACAAGAAGAAAGTGATAGTAGCGCAAATGTTGCAATGAATAAATAATGAATTCTTACTTTTTTCATATAATAGTGTTAATTTGAATGTAAATATAAATAAAATTGTCTTTTTTAAAACGAACTTGCTAAATTTGTTGATAACATTTTATTGTATGAGAAGAAGACCAAGAAGAAATCGTAGTTCAATCGCCATTAGATCAATGGTTGAAGAAACAATGTTAGGAACAAATAATCTTATTTATCCACTATTTATTGAAGATGGAAATGATATTAAAACAGAAATTAAATCTTTGCCTGGCAATTTCCGTTGGTCTCTTAACCTTATTCTGAAAGAAATTGAGGAGTGTGTCCAACTTGGAATTGATAAATTCGTTCTTTTCCCAGCGGTCAAAGAGAATTTAAAAGACACAATTGCATCGTATAGTTATGCAGATGATAATTTTTATTTGAATGCAATTGCTGTAATAAAGAAAAATTTTCCCCAAATATCTCTAATGAGTGATGTTGCAATGGATCCGTATTCTTCCGATGGCCATGATGGCTTGGTAAAAAATAACATTGTTTTGAACGATGAAACATTGCCAATATTAGCGCGAATGGGGATTGCTCAAGCACAAGCTGGAATTGATATTCTTGGACCTTCGGATATGATGGACGGAAGAATAGGCTATTTAAGGGATTCACTCGATGAAGCGGGCTATTCTCAAACAAGTATCATGGCATATACGGCAAAATATGCAAGTGCTTTTTATGGGCCGTTTAGAGATGCGCTAGATTCTGCACCTAAAAGTGGAGATAAAAAGTCGTATCAAATGAGTCCAACGAATAAGCGTGAAGCTCTAATTGAGGCTGAACTTGACTATCAAGAAGGTGCAGATATGATGATGGTAAAACCAGCAACGAGCTACCTTGATATTATTCATATACTAAAAGAAAATTTTGACATTCCAATTACTGCCTACAACGTCAGTGGAGAATGTGCAATGATTTATGCAGCAAGTCAAAATGGTTGGCTTGATTACGAAGCATCAATGTCTGAAATGTTGATGAGTATTCGTAGGGCTGGAGCCGATGGGATCTTGACATATTTTGCGAAAGATTTTGCTCAATTCGTTAAGAATTCCTAAAGATTTTGCTCAATTCATTTTTCTAATTATCTTTAATCTATGGATTCGTTTGATTTTTATTCAGAAAAACCAGAATTAGTGGAGAAAACCCAGAAGGGAGGAATGTCAATGACTTTTTTTTCAATGGTTTTATTTGTGCTTGTTTTTTTCCTTTTTACAGATCAAATTAATTTTATAATTTATCTTGTTGTCGTTTTATTATTTCACGAATTGGGACATTTTATCGCCATGAAGGTTTTTGGTTACAGGGGGGTTAGAATGATGTTCGTCCCACTAATGGGCGCATTTGTTCAAGGTACAAAGTTAAATTACTCCCAAAAAGAAAGTTTTATCGTTACAGCAGCAGGTCCTTTTCCAGGGGTTCTTGTTGGTGGACTCCTTGTCTTTTTTGGTGCAGACTTTCATTTTTCTTGGATGGTTTCCGTCGGGTTGCTCTTTCTTTTATTGAATTTGATTAATTTATTACCAGTAGATCCTTTGGATGGTGGGCAAATGTTTAAATTGTTTTTTCGTAAAAAGAATGAATTGTTTTTAATGATTTTCGCCTTCATCTCGTCGTTGACAATTATAGGGGTTGGATGGTATATTTCGAGTTATATTTTGGTGATCTTTGGTTTTTTTATGGGGTTTAGAGTTCGTGCAATGCAGAAAAGGTATGAGATTCATAAAGAGTTAAATGAATGTGATGTAGATTATGCGACAACATACAACTTGCTAAGTAATAAGTCTTTTCATCAAATTAAGAGAATTGTAATAGAATACACGCCTGCATTAGAAAAATATATTGATCAAGTGCCAGAAGAAGAACTGAATCCTGTGTTAGCTTCTCAAGTAAACAATGTTTTGGTTACTCCTCTGGAAAATGACAGTAGCTTATTGTTTAAATTTCTAATCTTACTTTTTTGGGTTACTTCTTTTTTAGTTCCTTTTCTTCTTTTTTGGTATGTAGATATTCAATGGTACATCGATGCTTTATAGATCAGGAATGAAAGTAGTCTTTCTTCACCAAGCTGGTAGTGGAGTTGTGGAAGGAATCTTAAGTAACGGAAGAGTGTCAGTCTTAGATGGAGATGGATTTGCTCATAGTTATTTACCTTCTCAAATTGCGCCTGTTTACAACGAGGAATATCGTATTGAAGATGATGAAGCTGAAAATATTTACATACAAGACAATCGTTTAAATAAACGCCTTCATCATAAATCTTCTTCAGATATAAATAAAAAGAAATTTGTTCCAGAAATTGATTTGCACATTGAAGAATTAACTGATTCTCATAGAGGTTTATCAAATCATGAAATCCTTTCTCAGCAGATGATTGCATTTCGACAGTTTTTTACTCGATCAAAAGCGAATAAAACAAGGAAAATTGTTGCCATTCATGGTGTTGGAGAAGGTGTTCTACGCTACGAAATCCGTTCATTTCTGAACAAAGAGAATGGAGTTGAATATTATGACGCAAGTTATGAAGAGTACGGTCAAGGTGCAACTGTTATTGAGTTGTGGGGGAGTTAGAAATTTTACAAAAAAGGATAATATCTTTTGGCTATTCTAATTAATACGATTGAATCATAATCATCCCGCCTATTTTTCCATTGCTTTCTTAATGTAGAAAAATGTTCTATCAATCGTTTGGTATTGACCATTTGGTTTAGGTCCTAGTGCAGGACTTGCGACTATGTAGCCTTGGGCATCAATTAAAACATATAAAGGCAATGATTCTACTTGGTAGTTTTTCCAAATTGAATTTGAAGATTTGATAGGGTATACGTCCCACGGTAAATCATTTATTCTCTTAGATGCTATTTCAGTAAACTGACTATTTTCTCTTACTATAGATACAAAATCAATGTATGAACTATATTTAGAATACATTTCAACCAAAAGAGGTAGCTCTTTAGCACTTTCCTCACTTTCTGGATCGAAAAAATGAAAATAGATATATTTTCCGGAGAAAGAAGAAATCGTTTTACTCTCCATTTCTTTTGCCATTAAAACAAATGAAGGAGCTTGACCACCGGGAACTAATGCAGTTATTCTACTTTTTAAATTTTGTGCAATTATCTCGTTTTCTTTAAATAAGCACTTATTCGATAAACTGTCTAGAATTGTAATTATGTTTGTTTGAGGATAATCATCGGAATAATAGATTTCAGATAAAGTCTTGATCATAATCATTTCCCGTATACGCAGGTTGATAAGCGTATATTCAGTGCCTAGAGCTTTCATCATTAGTGTTGGACTACTGTTGAGAATGGCTTCGTAAACTGCTTGGTTGGTTTTACTCGGTAATCGAGGCATCATCTTTTGATAAAAATCACTGATGTATTGCATGTACGTTTCATTGTGATATTGCACTGGAGTATATTTTATGTAGAAATCATGTTTCTCATATCTATTCCGTTCTGCAGCTGTTTGAATGTTATCTAAACTGGCAAAAGTGAATTTAATGTGTGTTTTTAAATATGTACTGCTGTCGCTTTTATACGCTTTTTCAACGCGTAATTTAAAACGATCCATATTCTCCGTAAATTCAAGAGGTTCAGTACTCTTTAAATGATAATTATTACCCAAGAAATAATCTACCCAACGTTGAAAACCGAGTATTTTGTAATTTATATCTGTACTGTCTAAATTGTAGAATCCAATTTCAACCTGATTTCCATCGGGACGGTATGGAGTGTATTTATCTTTTTCAGGTAAATCAATTGTGTAAGTTGCGTTGGGTTGTACAAGTAGGAACCCTTCGTTATTGTTTGATTTTATAATTATTTTCTGCGTATAATCAGAGTTGAAATAAAGGGTGAAAGTACTGTCATCCTTTACTGTAGTTGAAGCAACCATTTCTTCTTTATGACTAAAAAAATCGAGTACTCGGAATGCTTGAATTGTTTTACCAACGTATGCAGGAGCAAAACCATTTATGGTTACTTGACCTGTGGATAAAAATGAAAATAGGAAGAAAAGAATAAGGAGAGAGAATCGCATACTGGTTTTATTTTTAGAACGACTGTTTCTTACATTAATTGTACCATTACTCAGAAAAGGAGTTCAGGCTTTGTAACGAAACTATCAATTGGACCACCATTTTTCTGAATTTCACGGATAATTGAAGAGTTGATTGCAGAGTATCTCTGGTCTGTCAAAAAGAAAACGGTTTCAATTCCCGAAATATCAAAATTCATGTGAGCGATTGATTTTTCATATTGAAAATCTTTTGAATCTCTCAATCCACGGATAATGTGGGAGGCATTTATTTCTTTGCAAAAGTTAACCGTAAGTGTTTGAAATTGTTGGACAGAAATGTTTGTTTCGTTCTCGAAAAGTGCAGAAATATGGCGCATTCTCTTTTCTAAATCAAACATGTATTTTTTTGAACTGTTGACTCCAACTCCAATGATTACTTCGTCGAATAATGCTAAACTTTTTTTAACAACAGCTTCGTGTCCTTTTGTGAAAGGATCAAAAGAGCCGGGAAATAATCCAATTTTCTTACGCATAACGTTGATTTATTGTTTAAAGGTAGAGATTTTATTTTGAACAGTACAAATCGGTTTTTATTTGATCTGTCATTGAAATTAAAAATAAGAGAAAGTACTACTAATTTTCTTCTTCAATCTCTATTTCAAAAAAACTAAAATGGACATTACCATAACTTTTCTTTACTTTGAAGTTAAGTTCTTGAGAAAGGTCCGTATCTCTTCCGTGTTCAATAATTAGAATTCCATCTTCTTTCAACCTATTTTGACCGTAAACTTTTTGAACAATTTCTTTATGATGCTCATACGCATAAGGAGGGTCAGCGAAAATTAAATCGAACTGTTTCTCTGATTTGTCTAGGTATTTAAGAATGTCAGATTTAATGATATGAATATCACGTTCGCAATCAAACTTCTTTGCCACAGTTTTCATGTGACGGATGCAATTGTAATTGATGTCTACAGCAACCACTTTTCCTATTTCTCTTGAAAGAAACTCCATAGCAATACTTCCTGTTCCAACACATAAATCTAAAATGTCCATGTTATCAAAGAAATATTGATGTTCTAGAACATTGAAAAGACCTTCTTTTGCAAAATCAGTAGTTGGTCGAGATGGAAATCCTTTCGGCATTCTGTAATACCTTGTTTTGTACTTGCCTCTAATTATACGCATAACAATTGTGATTGAGCGATAAAGTTATTTTTTTCGTTGACTTCCAAAGATGCCAATTCCTTAATTCTCTTGAATTTCCCCTTTAAATCAACAAAAGATTTTGTATTGGAATCAATGCCGTGTATTAATTCTAAAATACCTTTTTCATTGACGAGTTCTTTTTGTTGTAAAGCAAATAGAACATGGTAAATAATATCGTCATCGTTTTGGTAATCAAAGAAAGAATAAAACTCAAGGTTAGAATGCTTCACAATGGTCATGCAAAAATAATTAGTATGAAACATTAGTGATACTTTCAAATGAAAAGTTTCTGAATTCAGTATTTTACGTAAACCGTGTGTGCCTTCATGCTGAATAATTATTCTCGGGAATTTCAGTACGAAAAAACGTTTCAACCAATCTGGAATTGTATAAATGTTTACAATTGAAAGTTCAGAAATACGGTTGAAATCAACAGAATATTTTTCTTTTGGTTCACCAAAGCAAAGTTTGAAAATTGAATCAGGTGTAGATTCAGCAAAAATACTATTAGGTACTAATGAAGACTCTTTTGAGACATAACTCAAACTAATCTCGTCAAAATCGATCGAAAGAAAAGAGTTCTTTTCAAAACAAGTAGATAGTTCTTCTTTACGAATAGACTCGTCTGATAAGTTGATTTGAATGATTGCTTGTTGTTGAACCGTGTCACCTTGAAAAGAGGTAAACTGAACAAATTGATCAGCAACTTCAATCGTTAATTGAGATTTCGTCATTGATTATTCTTCCCAAGAACCACCAAGGTCGTTAATTGAAGTGTTTCCAAAGTAAATCAATTCTTTGTCTTCATTCTTTCCTTGAACTTCAGCAAAAGGAATATTACCTTCAATTCTTAACGTAGGAAATGATTCTTCTCCCATTTTTACGGAATCTTTTGTCATTACTGTCCATCTTTCCTGTGATCCTGTGAATGGAATAAAAGGCAATGAGTCAGCTGAAAACCGGTAAAAACCAAGTTTTTCTCTATTTTTTGTATAAGAAATGTTGTTAAATTTCAATTCCATTATACTTTTTTGAATCGTATCTCTTTTGAAATTTTTAAAATCTTTTGCCCAATTTGGACCTTCTAGCCATTTTGATAAAATATACGCTTGTTTTTCAGTCATGTCTTGATCAACTGGAGGATTTTTTCCGTTGTGCAAGTATTTATTCTCTGCTAAATCTACTTTACGATTTGGAACGTTTCCAATTGGATCCATATATGGCATAGTTCCATTTTGAACGAAATCAATTAACTCATTCCAATCAGAAATGTATTTCCCATTTTTCCCAGCATAAATTTTTTGAATGTATCGAATGTCTTGTAAATTTTGAATTGCCAAAGCTTTACACTCTTTATAGTTGTTATTGTAAGTTGTTGTTTCATTTACACTTTTCCAAGAAAAGAACAAAGCAACAATGGCTGCTATCCCTGCAGATCCACCCAAAACATAAACTACTCCTGATTTAAGAGAACCTGTACTGAGAAACACACTAAGCGCTCCAGCAACGAATAACATCACAGCTGCCATGTTGAACATTAGTCCTTGGTTTTGAGATATACCAATGGAGATAACAATCAATCCTATAATAAAAAACAAAGCTGGTACTGTGTATTTCTTTAATATAACGGTCATAATTTATCTTTTTAAATTTGAGTTTCAACAAAACTACAATTTTTTAGATTTTATCCACTGTCCTAGAGTAGTTTTTTTGAACCTTTTAATCAACGAAAAGAAGATATAAGTGTTTTTTTGCCGTTTTAATGGTTTTTCGACCATTTTTTTAGAGGTGAAATAAAAAATGGTAGTAGTTTTATCAAATGGATCAACCTTCGTTTTATTCAACTTTAGTTTCTCATTTTGGAATGCAGCCCACGGATGGTCAGATGGATTTATTTCAGCAACTGGAAGAATTCGCCCGAAAACGAGATGGAAAACAACTATTTGTAATAAGTGGATACGCTGGAACGGGTAAAACGTCTGTTTTAGGTGCATTTGTTCGTGCATTGAATAGTTTTAAAGTTAAAACGAAATTACTTGCACCAACTGGTCGTGCGGCAAAAGTATTTAGTCATAAATCAAACCAAGAAGCGTTTACAATCCATAAACATATTTACAGGAGAAAGTCTAAAGTAGAAATATCAGCAGGACTTACTTTGATGCCAAATTTATTTAAAAATACACTTTTTTTTGTAGATGAAGCTTCTATGATTGGTGATTATACCGTGACGAAAGATGGAGGAGTGAGCGCGAGAAATTTACTGGAAGATCTTTTCGAATACGTTTATTCTGGCGAAAATTGTAAATTAATTTTGATAGGAGATGAAGGGCAATTACCGCCTGTTGGAAGTGATTTCTCTCCGGCATTAAGTGTTGAGTACTTGCAGAATCATTTCTATAATTTATCCATATCATCATTCCAGTTGACTAATGTGCTCCGACAAGCCACTGATTCTGAAATTCTTCGAAACGCTACCTTACTTCGTAATACTGATTGGGTAGATTATCCAAAATTTCAATTGAAACCGAATACTGATCTAGTACGAATAACTGGGCAAGAATTACAGGAAGAATTAGAAAATAGTTTTTCAAATGTTGGGCAAGAAGAAACAATTTTGATTACCCGTTCGAATAAACAAGCAAATCAATACAACCAACATATTCGCGGTAGAATCCTTTGGTATGAAGAACTATTGTGTTCAGGCGATAGTTTAATGGTGGTAAAGAATAATTATTTTTGGTTGGGTGATGATACTAAAATCGGATTCATTGCAAATGGAGAAATAATTGAAATTCGTCGAGTCCGAAAAGTAGAAGAAATGCATGGGTTTGAATTTGCACATGTTATTGTTCGGTTCATAGATTACGAAGAATTGGGAGATATAGAATTGATTATTCACATTGAAACATTAAGTGTCGATGGACCATCATTGTCCCGAGAAAGAATGAAAGATTTATTCTATTCTGTGGAGAGAGACCATTCTCATCTTAGGAATAAAAAAGAACGGTATGACGCAATTCTAGCGGACCCTTATTTTAATGCATTGCAAGTGAAATATTCTTATGCCGTTACCTGTCACAAATCTCAAGGTGGACAGTGGAGTGATGTTTACATTGACCAAGGCTTTATTAATGATGATATTTTGGGGAATGATTATTACCGCTGGCTGTATACTGCTTTGACCCGAGCTACGAATAAAGTTTATTTAGTGAATTTCTCAGACGAGTTTTTTGAGTAATGTTGTTTGGGAATATTAATACAGACATAATGTTCATTTAATAGAATAAAGTGGGGCTCCTACCTTTCTTTGTGAAAAAAAATGGAATTATTCAGTATGATATTCGGAGCACTTTTCTCCGTAATGAACCCTTTAGGAACAGTGCCAGTTTTTGTTGGATTGACACATGAGCACACAAAGAAAGAAAGAACAAAAGTTGCTTTTAAAACATCAATTAATGTATTGATTATACTTCTAATTTCTTTTTTTATGGGGAAATATATTCTCAATTTTTTTGGAATAAGTATTAATTCTCTAAAAATTGCAGGTGGTTTAATTATTACTTCATCTGGTTTTGCTCTTTTAACAGGGCAATTCACGAAGCATAAAGGAATGAAAAAGAAAAGCGTGGAAGAAGACATAGAATCAAGGACTGAGATTTCGATGACACCGTTAGCTTTGCCAATGATAGCCGGACCGGGTACCATTTCACTTTTAATCACATATAACCAAGAGTATTCAGGTTGGGATAACATATTGACCATTCTTATTGCGATTGTTTTCTCAACAGGTTTGATTTTCTATATCTTACATTCTTCCTTTATGATAGTGAAAGTACTAGGTGCATCTGGAATTAACGCTTTATCTCGAATAATTGGTTTTATAGTTATAGCACTAGGGATTGAGTTTGTTGTCTCTGCAACGACTAGTATTATGAAGGATTTTATACATTAACTATTTATTCACACTGATTCATTAGTCAGCGTAAATCTCCTCGATTAAAACAGTATGTTTCTCCAATATTTTCTTTCTTTTCAGTTTTAAAGTTGGAGTTAATTCTCCACCTTCAATAGATAGTTCATTTTCTAAAATCTTGAAACTTTTAATTTTTTCCCAATTCCCATATTCCTTATTAAATGATTGAATTTCTCGTTCGATTCTTTCAATTACTTTAGGGTGATTAGCAATAGATTGATTACTACCATCACCTAAGTCAATGTGCTTTCTTTTTGCCCATTCTTTAATGAATTGGTAGGGAGGGACAATCAAAGCTGAAGGGTACTTTCTACCTTCGCCTAAAACCATGATTTGTTCAATGAAACGTGATTCTTTGAATTTATTCTCCATTGCTTGGGGAACTACATATTTTCCACCAGAAGTTTTGAAAATTTCTTTCTTACGATCGGTTATTTTTAAAAACTTACCTTCAATGAACTCTCCAATATCTCCTGTATGGAACCAACCATCTTTAATTACCTCAGCTGTAACTTCTGGTAAATTATAATAGCCAAGCATTACATTTGGTCCTTTGACTAATATCTCGCCATCAGATGCAATTTTTACTTCTACATTATCAATGAGTGCACCAACGGTACCAATTCTAATTCCTTTAGAAAAACTATTTACAGAACATACTGGTGATGTTTCACTTAATCCATACCCTTCTAAAATTGGAATTCCGGCAGCTAAAAATATACGTGCTAATCTTGGTTGCAAGGCAGCACTTCCTGAGGCAATTGCTTTAATATTCCCTCCTAAAGCTTCTTGCCATTTCGAAAAAATAAGTTTTCGGGCAATTTTTAATTTGAAATTGTAAAAACCAGATCGACCTACTTCTTTATAATCTTCCGCTACATCAACCGCCCAGAAAAACAATTTCCGTTTAATTCCTTTCAAATCATCTCCTTTTGCCATTATTTTGTCAAAAACTTTTTCTAAAAGTCTAGGAACAGCAGAGAAGACATCTGGTTTTACTTCTCTAATATTATCTCCAATTGTTTCCATTGATTCAGCAAAATGAATGGAACAGCCGATGTACATGTATAAATAGTGCAACATTCTCTCGTAAACGTGGCAAACTGGTAAAAAGGACAAAACGTTTGAGTTGTAAGATGCAGGGATGGGTTCAATACATGCTTCAACATTAGACAGTAAGTTTTTATGAGAAAGCATTACACCTTTTGGATTTCCAGTTGTACCAGATGTATAAATAATGGTAGCCATATCTTCATACTTTATCAATTCCATTCTAGAAAGAACATCTTTTTCATCGATGTTCTCTCCTGCAGAAACAATCGTTGACCAATGTGATTCTCCAGGAACATTTTCCATCGTAAAAACATCTTTCAGTAAAGGTAATTTTTTTCTTATATGTGCAATTTTAGAAGTCAATTCTTCATTTTCTAAAACACATAATTTGATATTGGCATCGTTGAAAATATATTCATAATCACTTTCAGAAATGTTCGGGTAAAAAGGAACAACAATAGCTCCGACTTGCTGTATTGCAATATCCATAACATTCCATTCATATCGTGTTTTAGAAACAATTCCTACGTTATCACCTGCTTCAACACCTAATGCAATTAACCCTTTTGAGATCGACATAACATGATCAATAAACTCTTTTGAAGAAACTCCTTCCCAAGAACCGCCAATTTTTGTCACAAACATTTTCTCATTAGGATGGTTCTTTAATTGATAGTGGGGAATGTCAAAAAGTCTTTTAGCTTCAATCATAATATCAAATTTGGTTTTCACGAATATAACGAAAAAAATGATCTTTATCTCTCTAAAAATAAGCTAAAAAAAATATTCAGCGAACTACCCTAAATATTCGATACGAGGTGTAGTTTGGTAATCGTCAGTTGGTATATATATAATTAACTAAAATTCTCCCGTTATTAGTGTAACAAAATCAGGTTGTCATTTGTTTTAACTGTAATCGATTTAAACATTTTTTTGAAAAGAAGTCAATACAATAGCGTCGTTAATCAGTATTCAAATAATTTATTTGGATACGCTTTCCGTTTTCTCAGAAATAGAGAGGATGCGAAGGATATTGTGCAAGATGTCTTTGAAAAATTATGGAACAATAGAAGAAAAGTAGAAGCCGAGAAAGCAAAATCTTGGTTGTTTACAACTGCTCACAATACCATGATCAATTTTAGAAAGAAGAAAGGTCGGATTCATTTAACAGATGATGTTCAAGCCTTCGATCGTGGAGTGTCAAATCACTATTTTGAATCTCGTCAAGTGGTAGATAGAGCAGTTTCTATTCTTCCTCCAGTTCAGAAAAGTGTTATTTTATTACGTGATTTAGAAGGGTATTCTTACAAAGAAATTGGTGAGATTTTAACGCTTTCTGATGCACAGGTAAAAGTCTATTTATTTAGAGGTCGAAAAAAAATTAAGAAACAGTTAAAAGGAATGGTAGAACTGGTATGAGCGGACCATCATTTTCAAATATAGACCTTTGGTTATTTGAATTAGAAGAAGGGAATTTATCTTCTTCTCAAATTCAACAACTTGAATTATTCTTGATGCAACATCCAGAATTAGATGTAGATAGAAATGTTTGGGAGATGGCAAAAGTTGAAGCCAATGAAATAATTTTTCCTTCTTCAGTTTCTTTGATTAAAAGTAGAGATTTTGGTTGGTTCTATTTTGCATCAGTGGCCTCAATTTTTCTTTTATTGTTTTCCATACCTTCAATTTCTAACAGTTTTTCTTCGGAAAGTTTAATCCAAATTTCGAAGAATAATACACAGTCGAGTTTGATGATGAGATTGTTGGAGAATGAAATCGAAATTATTAGAAATACAGAGATTAGTAAAAAAAATGACTCTAATAATTACTCAGAAATAAGAAGGTCATCAGATTTTATGGAAGATTATTCAAATAATGAACAAAGAATAACCAATGGTAATAATCAATCTGGAATAATAATAGATCCTAATATAACTAACTATGAAGGAGGAAATGAAAATGTTGTTCATTCGTTGAACAATGAATTACCATTTTATAGTTCAATGAATGAAGATATTTCAAATGAGGATGGTTTTACGAATTCCCATTCTTTGAATGAAAATGGATTGTCTGTTTTAACTGAGACAACGACTGTGTTTTTAAGTGATTTTAAAAAGAAAAAAAATAAACAAACCATTTCTTTCCAAAAGAAATTGAAAGGTTTTGCTCGGAAAGTAGAAAGAATGGCAAATAATCCAGTTGCATTGAAGAATTATAGAGATGCGGATTTTCATATCCCAGGATTGTTAATCAATGATGTTAATTTTAGTTCTACTGGAACGATGTTGTCTACTCGTTTTCAAGCATTGTCTCGAATTCAATGGTTAGGTGAGGACAATGAACAATTTATGAATAAGATTGCATTGGATGGATATTCTAACATGATGAAAGGCGGTGTAGGTGTTCAATTAAGCCATTCTACTTATGGAAATGGTGGAATAAACGTATCCAATGTTGCAGTTACATATTCTCCAAAATTATCATTGACCAAAACAGTGACCTTTGAACCTTCTGTTCGATTTAAAATGGGGAAAAAAGTATTGAATTTCGACAGAATGGAGAATACTAATAATGTTGAAATAGGACGCCAGAATATGCAAGACTTTTACCCACAAGGTCAATCTCCTAGTGGAAAAGATTTGTGGTACAAAGATTTAGGTGTTGGGTTGATGGTGAACACGGAATGGTTTTTTGTCAGTGCTCAATTAGATAATCTCTTTCGACACAAGGATAATATTTATGAAAACGATATAGATAATCCAAAAAGAGCTGATTTTTATTATTCTTTTACTGCAGGAACGGATTGGGTTTCTCAAAATAAAAAAATGAGTTTTTCACCTTATTTTGTTTATCAGAAGAATGAAAAATTATCGGAAGCTTGGCTTGGAGCTAATTACAGGTTGAATTGGTTAACAATTGGTGCCGGAGTTTCATCTTTGATGGACCCCATAGCTTCTTTAGGTGTAAAGTTTAAACACTTTTCAGTACAATATACAGCAGATTATTTATCAAGTGATATGACTCATGATAGAGCAATATCGCATCAAGTTACATTAAGAATAGTAGGTAAGCCAAACCGTTTTGGCAAAAGATTATTAAATCTATAAAAGATGAAAAAAGGAATTTTAATCATTAGTTTTATTTTGGGGGCTTTTAGCTCATTTTCGCAGGATCCCCAATTTACGCAATTCTACGCTAATCCTATCTACTTGAATCCAGCTTTCGCCGGATCAAATGGTTGTCCGAGATTTGCGATGAATTACCGTAACCAATGGCCAAGTCTTTCTGGGAATTATGTGACATATAGCGCTTCTTACGACCAATACTTCAAAAACATCAATGGTGGAATTGGAATTATCGGTATGCATGACCAACAAGGACAGGGAACAATTTACACTTCAATGATTGGTTTAGTTTATTCGTATCATTTAAAAGTCAATCGTAAATTCTCAATGCTTTTTGGCGTAAAAGCTGCAATGTTCAATAAACATTTAGATTGGGATAAATTAACGTTTGGTGACATGATTGACCCACGTAAAGGATTTATATACAAAACTGGAGATGTCCCTAGAGCTGGGTCTCGTTATTTCTTTGACGCATCTGCAGGAATGGTTGGTTATTCTAAAAACTTTTTCTTTGGATTAGCTGTTCATCACTTGAATCGTCCGAATGAATCTATGATTGAAGGTGTTTCAAAATTACCGATGCGATTTACAGGTCACATTGGGGCTGAAATTAAATTGGGTAGACATTCTCAATATGCAAATGCTACTTCTATTATGCCAAATATTATTTACCAATACCAAAATGGATTTCAAGAAATTGCAATCGGTACCTACATCAAACATGGCGTATTTACTTTTGGAGCTTGGTACAGAAATAGAGATGCATTCATCCTATCGGTTGGATTACATACAGGAAAATTTAAAATTGGATACAGTTATGACGTAACAGTATCTAAATTAAACAATGGTGTTTCGGGTGGCTCTCACGAAATATCGCTAGGTTTAAACTTGAATTGTAGGAATAAACCAGCGTCTTTTAGAACAATATCTTGTCCATCATTTTAAAAGTATTCAAGACGGAATTCGATTTTTTTCTGGTTTAATGGTCGAAAAATTCGTTTTGACAAAGGTCTATTCTACGGAATAGACCTTTTTTCCTTTTATAAATGTCATGAATGCAAAATTATTCTTGAATTGTTCTGTTGCATTTAAAGGTGATTCAAGAATGATAATTGTCGCATCTTTTCCTTTTTCTATTGTTCCCAGTTCATTCTCTTGAAAAGCTGCAAATGCTGCCCAAATTGTCATACCACGTAAACATTGTTCTATCGAAATACTCTCTTCCATTTGAAATCCTCCACCAGGAATTCCTTCTGCATTCTGTCTGTTTACAGCTGCATGAATGGTTAAAAAAGGATCAGTTGCCTCTACAGGGAAATCAGTTCCTATGGCAATCATTCCAAATTGGTTCAATAAAGAACGATAAGCGTACGCACCAGCCATTCCTGCTTTTCCTAATCTAGATTCTGCCCAAGATTGATCTGAAGTTGCGTGAGTGGGCTGAACACTTGGAAAAACTCCCGCATCCGCAAATAATTTAAAATCTTTTGGGTCAACAATTTGTGCATGTTCAATTCTCCATCGGTGATCAGGCTTTACGTCATAAATTTCTTGGTAGATATCTAGCATTATTCGATTGGTTGAATCGCCGATGGCATGTGTATTCATTTGGTAATTTACTTCTTCACAAATTGTTGCTATTTCTTTCATGCGATTTAAAGAGGTCGTCAAATACCCTTTGTGGTCGTGCATGTCAGCATAATTATGTTTTAAGAATGCGCCACGAGAACCTAATGCCCCGTCACCATAAACTTTAAAGCTACGGATGGTTAAATTGTCTTTTTGGTAAATGCCATTTTCTCGAGCAAACGCAATATTGTCATCCGTTGGTAGAAGCATTCCGTAAATATTCAAAGGAAGTTTACCTTCTTCCATCAATTCGTCTAATATTTCAACTTCTTCAAATTGTAAACCTGCTTCATGGACACCAGTTATCCCATAACCGAACAATTCTTCCTGTACTTCTAAGATGGCATCTTTTAATTCGTTCAAAGGGAAATCAGGGAGGATATCCAAAATTGGATTCATGGCATTGTCAATGAAAACGCCTGTTGTATTTTGTAAGGAATCGAGAATGAGGTAGCCTCCTTCGTGGAGTTCTGGGTTAGTATTGAATTTTTCGACAACATTTGAGTTTTTGATGAGGTAATCATTGGCGAGTAATGCATGACCGTCAATTCTAAACAAACAGACTGGAATATCCGGAAACAATTCATTTAAACGATCGTTGGTTGGCATTCCATCACTCTTTTTCCATAAATTTTGATTCCAACCACGACCGATGATGAATTTTCGGTTGTGGCGACTTTGGTACATCTCTATACGAACTAACATTTCATCGTAAGATTTGCAACCAACTAAGTTGATGCTTAATTTTTGTCGGGCATAAGAAAGAATGTGACCATGCGCATCAATGAAACCAGGGTAGATACTTTTACTTCCTGCGTCAATGGTTTCTTCTGCACTGTATTTGTTGATAATCTGTCTTTCAGGGCCAACTTCGAGAATTTTACCATCTTTGATTGCAATTGCATTGTGGACGGTATTGAAATCATCCATTGTATAAATTTGAGCATTGTGAATTACAAGATCAGCAGATTCTCCTTTCATACAAGATTGTAGTAGAGAAAGAAAAATAAATAGTACAATAATATTTTTCATAAAATGAGTTTTGGCAAAGTTAAGGAGAATTTTTAGAGTTGTATTTCAAATTGACTTTATTCTATTACACGGAGAATGGGAGGAGTTACAGAGTTGCGTAGAGTTTTATTAAAAAAAAAAATGATGATAAAATGGTTTTCTACTTCCAAACCTTCATTCTCTCAGTGAACTCTGTGTTATTCTGTTACATGGAAAATAG
>Ga0256845_1000428_pt1 | contig 39893 bp, 33 predicted proteins | sample RiftiametaG_FD_189101 | JGI IMG/M metagenome (GOLD analysis project Ga0256845, IMG submission 189101) | Tube worm associated microbial communities from hydrothermal vent at the East Pacific Rise, Pacific Ocean - Riftia | ecosystem: Host-associated > Annelida > Integument > Unclassified ...
AGTATTGACGGGGGGGGGGGGGGGGGGGGGCGGAGACTTGAGAGGGTGCACGCAGGTGGCGGGGATGACATTTTGCGGAGTTTGCACGTCCATTTCCCCTGGCCTGGAGCTTTCTTGTCCGGTCGAAGAGGAGGGAGGTGGGCGGGACTCGGGTTCGTTAGGTGCACGACTGCAGGCCAATAGAAGAGGAATATTCCAGCAACACACGATGGCAATTCGGTAGAATTGACGCTGCCCGCCCAGAAAGGATGAACTCATGCTCAGCCCTTAGCACGAAAACTCGCGATATCCCCGGCTCCTTGGACCTGACGCTTGGGCGCGCTAGGCTCGGGAGGTCATGCTTAGATCTTGGATTCAAATGAGGTTAGGTACTCTACCATTCGTGGCGTTCGTCGCAGTTGGCGGAGGGTGCAGTGGAACGGTGATCGAGTCCTCGCCAGAAGGAGAGGTTCTCGACGGATCTGGTGGCAGATTCGAGGGGAGTGGCGGAGGGTCGAGTGGGGGCAACAGCTCTGGAGGTGGGGGCTCGGGGGGAACTGAGGCGTCCACCGGTGGCGTGACCTATATCGAACCGGAATGTCCAGATGTACCCGTGAAGACGAGGACAGAGTGCGATCCTCTTCGCCCCTACGCCGACTGTGAAGAGGGGTTGGGGTGCTACCCCTACTTGGAGTACCCTGCTGGAGAAGGTTGCGGAAATCCAGCCTTTGGAGCCGTCTGCATTCCTACGAGCAAAGGGGAGCAGGGAGACTTTTGCGGAGAGAATTTAGGATATTGTTCTCCCGGTTTCATGTGCGTTGTGGGGGCAGCCGGGGGAGCCCGCTGTGGTAAAATTTGCCAACCCGTAGCCGACCATCAATGCCCCGAAGGCTTTGTATGCGGAGAGACTGACGTCCAAGGTTACGGCGTATGTTTTTGATAGATCGCCCCTTTTCTAACATGAAACAGGTAATCGCTTGCGCCAGTTTTTTTCTAGGAATCTCTTGCGGTTCACGCTCAGATCTTTACGAAGGCGAAGGTCTGTCGAGGCAGAGCGTAAAAGACTGCGAGAGCTACAGGGACTGTAACCAAAGCAACTTATGTGTTCTACAAGAATGTGTGAACTTTCGGTGCATTGAGGTCGAAGAGACACTCTGCAACAGCCTCGACGCTTGTGAAGTCTCCCGCTGTGAGCCTGAAACCGGTCAATGCGTGACTGAGCGTATTACTCAAGATCTAGACGGTGATGGCTTTTTTGCCCCACGGCCCGGCTTTGCCCCTGAGCAAATGGGGTCTTGCGGGCGAGACTGCGATGATACCAGTAGCGCTGCGTATCCCGGTGGTGAGGAACTCTGCGACGGAGCAGACAACGATTGTGATGGTATTATAGATAATGACAGCAAGTATCTATCCCGAGTAGGGGACGAGCCAGTCTCGCTTGATGTAGGAACATTCGAGTTAGATGCTGTGGGCGGGCGAGGTATCTCTTTTGGGGATGGCACCTATGCTTTGAGTTATTGGGGGCGTCAGGACCTCAACCTTTCTTATTTGCGAGGAGTGAGTGTTGATGGCTCTGAGGTTTTTGCTCAAGATACTATAGCAAGTGTGAAGGCTCCCTCCTTTGGCGGAACTCTTACTTGGTCCGGAAGTTCCTTTGGCGTGGCCTGGTCAGATCCTCGTGTCGACGATAATTACGAAGTCTATTTCGCACGCTTCAACTCAATGGGCGAGAAGTTAGCCCCCGATTTACGGATTACTGTCGCTGAGGACTTTTCCATTCATCCCATCGTGCATTACGATCAAGGTCGTTTTGCCTTAGTTTGGGACGATCGACGGGACGAAGAAAGCATGGGCGGAGCCAAAATATTTGCTCAGCTTATTAGTGACCAAGGGGAGTTGTTGGGGGAAAACACCCAACTAAGCGTTGGCGACGAAATTGCCGAGTATCCCAACTTTGCCGCGACTCCAGAGCGCTTTGGTCTCGTTTATGGGCGGCTTAGCGGCGAAGGTGTTGGTTTGAGCTTTCGCTCTTTTGACAAAAATTGGGGTGATGGCTCTAAGGCGACTCTTGTCGTTGCGCGCGACGTGAGTAGCCCGAACGTGCTTGCTCTGGGAGGGAACTTTGTTGTTTCTTGGAGCGAGTACAGCGATGGACCAGGAGACACTATTATGGGGGCGGTCCTCAACGCTCAAGGCCAAGTCTTGATTGGCCCCCAAGCGCTGACCCGCGGGGCTAGGTTTGCTCGTTCGCACACTACGATTTCCTTGGGCAATCGCTTGGTTCTTGTTTGGGTCGACAACCTTCACGGAAACTATGAACTTTACGCCAAAGTTCTTGATGGCTCGTTTGCTGAACTAGAGCCAAGGGTACGCCTTACGTACAGTGAAGCTGACACCCTAGGGCCCATGGCGACATTGGGAGCGACGGGTGATATCGGCGTCCTATATGACGATTGGCGCAGCGGCGGTCATCGCGCGTACTTTACAACTCTGGGTTGCGGGCCAGGGTTGCTCGCTTCGTCCAACAAATGAAAGCTGAGGTCCTAGAACCTGTTCAATTCTAGGACCTCCCGCTAGCATTTACCGTTTTGATTCAGACATGCAGCAAGGGTAACTGCTGCTTTTTTCGAGAGGGAGTAAATTCGATGGGGTATTCACCGCTCCAACAAGCGTGACAGAAGCTCTTCTCGGTGAGTTCCTTGCCCTTACTGAGGTTGCGAGCCGCCATGACCGATTTTGTAAGGGCGGGAAGAGAGAGATAGGCTAGTGAGTCTGAGGTGATGTACTGATTGACCTCAGCGACAGTATGAGTCGAGGCAATTAATTCTTTGCGGGTAGGGGTGTCCACTCCATAGTAGCAGGGCCATTGGGTAGGAGGACTTGCGATGCGCATGTGCACTTCTTTTGCCCCTGCATCGCGCAGCATCTTTACAATTTTTCGGCTGGTCGTACCGCGCACGATGGAGTCGTCGACGACAACAACACGCTTGCCCTTGATAATATCAGCAATAGGACTGAGTTTGAGGCGCACGCCGAAGTGACGAATGCTTTGTTCGGGTTCGATAAAAGTACGTCCCACATAGTGGCTACGTACCAATCCCATCTCAAATGGAATTTTTGCCTCGGCTGCGTAGCCAATTGTGGCTGGAACTCCCGAATCGGGTACTGGAATAACAAGATCCGCATCGATAGGAGATTCTTGTGCTAGGGCGCGCCCTAAATTTTTGCGTGCCTCATATACATTTACGCTGTCCAAAGTTGCGTCCGGGCGAGCAAAGTAAACCATCTCAAAGATACAAGAATGCCTGGAAGCGTCCGCGAAGGGGCGAGTACTTTTGAGACCGTCTTTGTTGATGATGAGCATTTCTCCAGGTTCGAGATCCCGTAGAAATTCGGCATCGATTAACTCGAAACTACTACGTTCGCTCGAGACCACGTAGCTCTCGTCTAGCTTACCTAGACAGAGGGGACGGATACCCATGGGATCTCGCGCTGCAATCAATGTATCTTCTGATTGGCAGACTAGGGAGTATGCACCTTTCACTTGATTGAGAGCATCGGCCACCCGATCAACTACCGTGCTCTTTTCGCTTTTGGCAATGAGATGCACGATGACCTCGGTGTCTCCGCTGGTTTGAAAAATAGATCCGCGCTCTTCGAGTTCGTGGCGCAAGAGTTCGGCGTTCGTGAGGTTGCCGTTGTGAGCCACTGCGATGGAGCCCGCTGAGTAGTTGATGGCTAGGGGCTGAGCATTGCGAAGGCCAGAGCCTCCAGTTGTCGAATAACGTACGTGGCCAATTCCGTGAATACCGCGCAAGTCTTCGAGGTGTTTTTGGGAATAGACATCGATTACATGCCCCATTCCTCTATGAGCGCTCAGCTGGCGCCCATCACTGGTGACAATACCCGTGCTCTCTTGTCCTCGATGTTGCAGAGCATGAAGCCCCAAATAAACAAGTTTGGAAGCCTCTTCGTGGCCGAAAATTCCAAATACACCGCACATGTTTTTGTTCCCAGGGAGTGGTCTTTGCGCTCGATCTTGGCCGTCAAATACGGCTGCACCGAGCGCGCAAAGACATACCGCAATCGGCTCCTGTCGCAATGCAATTACCCAGACTTTCACCCGAGGGAGTATCTCCGCTACAAAACACCCCAGAAGAATTTTCCACCGTGCCCCAGGAGGTCAGGACACGGCTAGGTTGCTTGAGACTGCTCCTTCTCAGCGTCCTTGGCCGCTGCGTTGCTCGATGATCATCATACGGAGCTCTTCGGCGTCATTGGAGCGTCCCATTGCCTCCTGGAGGGTGATGAGTCGGCGAGCGTACAGGGCGAAAAGGGATTGATTCATGCTTTGCATGCCGTGCTCAGACTGACCCATTTGCATCTGCGAATAAATTTGATGCACTTTGTCTTCACGAATTAAATTTCGAATAGCTGCATTGGGTATCAAGACTTCTTGCGCCAGCACACGACCGGGGGCGCCGGCACGGGGTAAGAGGAGTTGGCTGATGATACCTTCTAAGACAAACGAAAGCTGAGCGCGCACCTGAGCTTGCTGATGAGGAGGAAATACATCCACGATTCGATTGATGCTTTGGATAGCCGAGTTGGTGTGCAACGTAGCGAAAACGAGGTGGCCAGTTTCCGCAATTGTGAGGGCTGCTTCGATTGTTTCCAAATCGCGCATTTCTCCAACAAGAACCACATCAGGGTCTTGCCGCAGAACGTATTTGAGCGCGGTTTTAAAGTCGCCAGTATCCGCCCCCACCTCACGCTGGTTGATGACCGATTTTTTATGAGGATGCAGGTACTCAATCGGATCCTCAATCGTCATGATATGCTGCCGCGTCTCATTGTTGATCTTGTCGATAATACTCGCAAGGGTGGTGCTTTTTCCTGACCCGGTAGGGCCCGTCACCAAAATGAGTCCACGAGGACGTTTGGCGAGTTCCGCAATAACCGGCGGTAACCCAAGCTCCTCAAAGGTTAGAATCTTAAAGGGTATAGAGCGAAATGCTCCCGAAACGGCCCCTCGCTGCATAAAAATATTGGCGCGAAAGCGAGAGAGGTTTTTTACACCAAAAGAGAGGTCGAGTTCTTTGTTTTTCTCGAATTCTATTTTTTGCTCTTCGGTGAGTACCGAATAACAAAGTTGTTTGGTCTCTACTGGACCAAGGGGTTGCAGTTTGAGGGGTACGACTTGTCCGTCGATGCGCAAAAGAGGGGGTGAGCCAGTCGTGATATGCATATCACTCGCTCCCTTTTCTATCATGGCGCGAAGCAATTGATGAAGATTGATTTTAACGGGCTGTTCCATGATTGATTTTAGGGGTGGACCAGGTGTTGGTCCCAGGAGCAATGGGGGGCTCTGCTCCTGTTTGAATGGAGCAAAAGACTAGATGAGTTAATTGAAGAATACCGTGGGCACGAGACTTGGGGTCAATCGGCCATGGTCACGCGTCCGACTTCTTCAAGGGTGGTGGTTCCGTCTTTGATCTTGTTGATGCCACTCATTCGCAGGCTGGTCATACCTCCTCGAATAGCGGCCAATTTGAGCTCAGCTGTCGAAGCTCCTTGCAAGACTTGCTCCTTGAGCTCCTCGGTGAATCGCATTACTTCGTAGAGGGCAACGCGACCCTTGTAGCCAGTGTTATTGCAGGTGTTGCAGCCCGAGCCCTTCATGATTTTGGTTGCGGCGGCTTCTTCTGGCGTAAACCCTAAGTCGATAAGAGCTTGGGGATCGGCCTCTTGTTCTGTGATACAATCGACACAATTTCGACGAGCGAGACGCTGAGCGAGCACTACATTGACACTGGCGCAAATCAAGAAAGGCTCAACACCCATGTTGAGGAGCCGTGAAATGGTCGCCGGTGCATCATTTGTATGCAAAGTGGAGAGCACCATATGTCCGGTCAGCGCGGCTTTTACCGCAATTTCAGCGGTTTCGAAGTCGCGAATCTCGCCTACCATAATGACGTCGGGGTCTTGACGTAAAAACGAACGCAGCGCTGCGGCAAAATTGAGGCCGATATCGTCGTGCATCTGGCATTGGTTGATACCGTGCAAGTTGTACTCAACCGGATCTTCAGCCGTACTGATATTCACTCCAGGTTCGTTCAATGTACTCAAGGCAGAGTAAAGTGTGGTGGTTTTACCGGAGCCCGTGGGGCCGGTTACAAGCACCATTCCCCAGGGCTGATCAATAGCCCACTCAAAGTCCGCTTTGGGTTTAGGGTCGAAGCCAAGTTTCTCCATATCGGGCTGAAGATTGCCCTTGTCGAGAAGGCGCATAACAATCTTCTCGCCCCACATAGTGGGGAGTGAAGATACACGAAAGTCCATCTCGCGACCGCGGCCGAGCTTGAGCTTGATCCGTCCATCTTGAGGAAGGCGTCGCTCAGCGATGTCCAATTGACTCATGATTTTGAGTCGACTTACCAAGGCATTTTTTAGGCGCATCGGAGGACTCATCTCCTCACTCAGTACTCCATCAATACGATAGCGAACTCGCAGGCGCTTTTCGTAGGGTTCGATATGAATATCACTCACGCCTTTCTTGATGGCGTTGAGAAGAAGAACATTGACGAGGCGAACAACAGGGGCACCTTCGCTTTCTTTTTCGAGCTCGAGGGCATTTCCGCCTTCGTCGCTGTCCGCATCAAAATCGATATCGTCTTCTTCGAGATCGAAGTCTTCTAAAACATCTTCGTAAGTTGGTCCGGCGTTGTAGTAGCGCTCAATTGCGGCGGCGATGGCTGCTTCGGAGCTAACGACGGGCTCCACATTGTATCCACTGAGAAACTTGATGTCGTCGATGGCGTGCAGATTGGTCGGATCGCTCATGGCGACGATCAGCGAGGAGCCTGAGCGAGAAACCGGCATGATGGCGTGTTTTTCACACACATCTTTTGTGACGATCTTGATGACCTCCGCGTCTATTTCGTACTCTTCAAGATTGATTGCAGGAAGACGGTACTGATTCGATAGAAAATTCGTAATCTCGTCGTCATCCACGTAGCCCAGTCGGGCAAGGGCGTAGCCGAGATTTTGACCCGACTTTTTTTGCTCTTCTTGAGCCTGACGTAGTTGTTGCAGGCTAATGAGCTTTTCGCGGACGAGTAGTTCGCCCAATCGATTCGAGGACATAGGCCGAAGCTAGCAGCGCCATTCGGCTGGCGAAAGTAGGGGATTTTCTTTCGTCTCTAGGCCGCTGTAGTTGCAACTCGCACATGTCACCCTAAAATTCTTCCTTGACGTGAGGGGTAGGAGACCAATATTACCCGAATAATTGTTGCATCGGAAAAGGGAGGGAATACCATCCCCACCCGACCACACTACCTTCAACGGAAAAATCATGGCCAAGACCTATAGCGATCTCTTTTCTGACGTACGCAATACCGTGCGTCTTTCGAGTCTCGAAGACCTAAAAGCTCGTCTGGAAGACAAGTCCAAGCCCGCTCCCGTCATTGTTGACGTGCGCGAAAAGGACGAGTTCCGAGCGGGATTCATTCCTGGAGCTATTCACTTGCCTCGAGGTTTCTTAGAGATGCAAGCCGAGGGCAAGCTCACTGATAAATCCGCCGAAATCGTTATTTATTGCGCAGGCGGAACACGTAGTGCCTTTGCCGCGAAGAGCCTGATGGAGTTGGGCTACGAGAATGTCACGAGCGCAAACCCCGGATTCGTTCGTTGGAAGGACTTGAGTTACCCCGTGGAGCATCCTCCGGAGCTCTCCGAGGCGCAGAGAGATCGCTATAGCCGTCATCTTCTATTACCCGAAGTGGGCGAAAAAGGGCAGGCAAAGCTCCTCGGCGCACGAGTGCTCCTTTTGGGCGCCGGTGGTCTTGGTTCTCCAGCAGCTCTCTATTTAGCTGCCGCAGGCGTCGGAACAATTGGTCTTGTTGATGCAGATGTAGTGGACGCGTCCAATCTTCAGCGCCAAATTCTTCACGCGACCTCCCGTCTCAATACCCCCAAGGTAGAGAGCGCAGAAATTGCTATTCGCGACTTGAACCCCGATGTGAAGGTGGTGCCCTTTAAAGAGCGCCTCAACAGTGAAAACGTCGAGCGCATTCTTGGCGAGGGCTGGGACGTCATTGTAGATGGGTGCGATAACTTTCCGACTCGCTACCTCGTGAACGATGCCTCCCTATTTCACAATATTCCCGTAGTACATGGGTCTATTTTCCGATTTGATGGTCAGGTCACGACTTTTATCCCCAAAAAGGGGCCCTGCTATCGATGCCTCTATCCCGAACCACCTCCTGCTCACTTGGCACCTTCTTGCGCCGAAGCTGGTGTTTTGGGAATTCTACCAGGAATTATTGGAACCCTGCAGGCAACGGAGGCATTGAAATTGATTCTAGGCGAAGGCAAGTCTCTCTCGGGGCGACTGCTGACCTATGACTCGATGGGTATGACCTTTCGCACTTTGAAATTGCGTCAGGACAAGACTTGTCCCGCGTGTGGAGAGAACCCCACAATCACCGAGTACATTGACTACGAAGGTTTTTGCGCGGGCTGATACTCGCCTAAGAAAGAGGGAGCGGGCCAGGCGGCAAGTTGCTCCCACTTCCTGTGAAGGCTCTCGCTTTGTGCGGGGGCCTTTTATTTTTCGTCGGCTATTTAGAGGCTTTCGACTCTCCCGACATTGATATGTCTTGAGTCTTCAGCAAGATAGTGCCCTGGAGAATGTGTCGATGAAAACATTTATTGCCCCGGCGTTTTACGCCCTTTCGGTTCAATTGCTGAGCGGCTGTGCTCCCTCGGTCGGCGGGCCCAGGACCGCTGATGATGTGAAGTGTCCGCAAGGACAAACCTTTGATGGACAATTTTGTCGAGTTGATCAAAATGTTGCTTCGGCTGAAACACCGCTTGTGTCCACTTCAATTGGCTCCGAGTCCGATAAAAAGGTCTTAGGCTCCGAGAGTGTTGCGGCTGATAGTGAGGACTCTGCGCTGAAGGGAGCAAGCTCTGGAGAGGTCGTTGAGACTGAAAATAACTCGAAAGCGCCAGAGGGAGAGCCCGCTACGAGCACACCGAATGGCGTTGCTGAACCTGTGTTGGAGCAACAAGAGCCCGTTCAGGCTCAGAAGGCTTCGCCCGTGGACATCACAATGGCAACTCAGGCCGCCCCAATCATCCAGTATCTGGCGAGCTCTCACTTGCCGTCTAGGGCGCGACCCTTGGGTGCTCCTTTTGCAGCGCAGTTCGCCCAAGGGCAAGTGTTGGAGCAAAGAGTGCAGATGAACGAAGGCAAGTGTTATACGGTAGTGGCTGTCGCTTTGCCGCCCGTAACCGAGTTAGACATAGAGCTTTTTGAAGAAGGGGGGGAAGAGCCTCTTGCAAAAGACCTAACTCGGGGTCCTCAAGCCGTCTTGGGTAGCCGCGACACCTGTTTTCGCCCCCCTAAAACAGGTTCTTACCAGCTCGTACTGACGGTCAGGTCCGGACAAGGGGTGGCTGCTGCTCAGGTTTTTCTCAAGTAGAATTACTTGGGGGGCCAGAAGGGCTGGGCAAGGGCAGGGACCTCGCGCTAGCCTTCCGACCCATGTTGAACCCCCGGCCAGCTTCGCGCGTTTTTCGCTCTATTTTCACGACTTCTCTTCTGGGCGCTCTCTGGGCGTCCTCGGCATCGGCGTCGCCTGTGATGTTCGCTGGTAGTGGAACGGAAAAGGTACATTCGACGCAGATCACCCTGATGCAGAAAGACGGCATCTCTGTGGTGACGGTGCTGCCCGATTATCAAGGACCGCTCTCGCCCTTTGCCTTGATCATTCCCGTTCCCTCGGACGTGACGAAGACCCGAGTCAATGCGCTCAAGCGGGCCTACACCGATCGAGTTGCCTTGGTGAGCGCCCCGCGTTTTGCTGAATTTTGGGAGATGGATCCCTGTAGTTCAGAGAAACGCATGCAGGATTGGGAGCGCGACCGAAAGGCAAATGATGCCACTGCTTTTCTCGGCACGATGAAAACCGACCCTTCCAAGAAGGTAGCCAAAGAGATGCTTTTGGATGTCGAGGCTCAAAAGAAGAAAGGCGAGTACGTAAATACTTTAGTGGGTTCGGCCGCCGAGGTAAAAAAGTGGCTAGAGGGCAAGGACTACAAATTACCCCCAGGGGCTGACAAGAGCTTTTCCGAATACGAAGAGCTGGGATACAAATTTTTGGTCATGGATGTCGACTCTAATTTGATGGAGCTTGTTGGCTCTGACAGGGCAAGTCTATCCCCCATTCGTTTTTGGACGAAAGAAGAAGTCACTACTTTACCCACTCGTTTTGGCCTTCCTTCGGCTGCAAAAGAGCAAGAACTTCAGATCTTCACCATGATACCTGGTCAGCGCATGCAAGTGACGAACTATGAGACCAAGGCGATACCGACAAATCTCTCAGTTGTGACAGAATACATCGAATCCGAGAAGAAAAAGTACAATCTCAAGGAGAAGATAGGTGAATTTTACACAGCCCTTCACGATAGCTTTGCGGAAAAGAATCCCAACACATTTCTCTTGGAGTACGCGTGGCCTACCGAAGATTGCGGCAAACCGTGTCCCAGTGAGCCTCTATTTCCTGACGAACTCTTGAGCCTTGGCGCGGATGTTTTTGAGGCGACTCTTTCTAAAGATGTCACTCGTCCGGCTCCGCCTGAAGCGACTGATGAGGAGAAAGGCAAACTGGAGGGACTGCAAATGGCAGCAAAATCTCCAAAGCAGAAGCGCGATATCAAAAAGCAATGGGAAGCCGACAGGCAGGAGCTTGCTGCTCGTAAAGCTCTCCTGGAGCGTAACAAATACATATTAACTCGACTTCATTACCGTTATAGTAGTGCGCAGATGCCGAAAGACGTCGAATTAGGAAGTGGAGCGGCCGTAACGGGTGGCGTAGCTCTTCCGGAGGGTGAGTTTGGCGAGGCAGATACGTCCGTTCAACCGGCTGATGAGAATCACTTTCAGTCGCGATACAATGGGCTTTTCCCCAATATCAAGGTCATTAAGTGTGATGACCCTAAGCCTCATCGTTGGGGAAAGTCTCCCCGTACTTACCGAGGTTTGAACAAGATTTGGGTTGCAGAAGATCTCGCTCGACGCAATCGTAAACGCATCGATTTGAAAAAGGCAGTCCTGACCCCGGTCCCTGTATTGGGTCTGGCGGGACGCACAGCTGCGGTGGAAGAAAAGAAATCTGATGCCGTCGACGTACCTGTTGAGAAGGAGGATAGCGGCTGCGCCTGCAGTGCGGTCGATTCTTCCGCAGCAAGGCAATGGGGCGCTTGGGGTGGCCTTTTGATGTTGGGAGCTTTTTGGCGTCGCAGGAGCACAAGGCGCGCCTGAGATAGTTTGGCTCTTATTGGTTGCTTTAAAACGGGTACTTCTTTGCGGAAGTACCCGTTTTTTAGTTTTAGGCGGCAAGAAGAGGAGCGCGAACACGGAGATTGGAAAGAAAATTCTCAAGCACACAGGTGAACACACCGTCACACTAGTGCATACATCCAACTCCTGGCGGGCTCACCCGCACTTCAGAACTTCCAAGCAGGTGGGGGCTGACATGAGGGTATATGCTCAATTCACACTTAGAAACACCAGTTGATAGATTCGTTTCCCATTGTTTGCAGTATAGCTTGAAGCATCAATGGATGACACATGATGAGTTAGTGAGTCAGTTCTCTTTGAGAGGTCTGCTCAAGGCCCTGCAAGTTGCCCCTGAACTTCGAACGAATCTATTGGTGAAGGCTGCGGGCGTTCATAAGAAAATTGCGCGTCTCAAGTCGAATACAGGCGGGGCCGAGGATTTACTCTTGGCCCTCAATGAAGGGGTCTGCGATGCGCGCTTGATTGTTCAATTGGTAGGTGAAGACGGCTACGTGCGCTATTGGGGAGCCGACAAAATTTGGGAGCAAATCAATTGTGATAAGTCTTGGTTAGAGGGAAAGTTACGTTCGCAAGCTCGCATGATTTTCACCTTGCGGGCGGCATTGGCCCAAGGACTGCTGAAGGGAGAGACTCTAGTTGCCTATTTTGTCGACCAGGGGCTCTTAGCTCAGTTACCCCGTGAGCGTTTGGAGCATGCTCTCGCGCGCGCACTCGAAGGGGGATTGAAGAATACTCCTTTCTCGTTGGAACGCCTGGTTGATGAAGTTCCTTGGTCCCTTTGGGTTGAGCATGTAGGCGTAGCGGACATATGGGAGCGGGTGGCCGCGCCCAGCCTGGATGCCCTCGAAGAGCTACAAATTCATCGAGATTCTGGGCTGATTCCTCGCCCTATCGTGGACTCTGGACCAGTGAGCGCGGCTCCGCCCTCGCGCTACGAAGTTCCTGAAATTCATCCAATCATTGAGCCGCCGGTCGAGCCACTAGAATCTTTGATTATTGAGCTTGCCCCTGAGCCGCGAGTGCTAGCTACACCCCTCCTAGAGAATCAAGCGCGTCCGACGTTGATAGCCCCGGCCGCTCCGCCAGCATCAGACTCTGCCCCGTCCAAGCCACCATTTGACTTGGAGGAGGTGGAGTTGCGCAAAAGTGTCTGCGCAAAGCTGGAAGGGCGCGACCGTCTCCCGCCTCGTGCAGGGCAAATGAGGACTCAGGTGCTCGTAGCGCTGGAAAGTATCTACAAAAAAATATCAGTAGTTCATTCGAATGAGGAGAAAACTCAATGCTTTCTCGATGCGTTTCCTAACGAAACGATGCTTTACGCTGGAGTGAGCGCTCTCGCCGAAGCTCTTGACCCTCGACTCTCTCCTCAAGAATTGGAGAGGCGCCAGGTCGGGGCACGCGAACTCATACAAATAGTGCTTTTTGAGGAACACAGACGATTGGAGCGAGTCGCCCATGGTTTGCCTTCTTTCGCAAGTGCGTCGTCAAGGAACGTGCCCTCGCACCCCGCGCCTCCTCAGTCAACTATTCACAAGAAGAGTGGAAACCTTCGAGCGATTAGCCCTTCATCCGCAGACAGATTACACAAACACTTACCTCATCGAACGGGCTAAGTTTGCTCGCACGCTCCGAGCTAAAGAGGGGACTTGACGCCGCGTACACCAACTTTAGCAAGATAGGCCTTCAGCAAGTCTCGACCGACTTGATGACCTTTTTGATGCCATTTGTCTGGGTTTTGCAGGAGTACACTCACAACAACTCGCGGGTTTTCGCTGGGAGCAAACCCTATAAACCAGCTCGAAGTGGGTCCGCCCCGGGCGAGTTTGAGAGTGCCAGTTTTTCCTGCAACCTGTACGGGGCCCACGGTGCTTCTACCTCGCTCGTTGACGAAGGAAGAACGGGCAGTGCCACTATGAATGGTCACTTCCATCGCGTCTCGCAGACGGCGTGCGGTGCGAGGACTAAATGCCCTTTCGTTTTTCACTCGGCTGCTCTTTGGAGGATCTTTTTGAAAATGCATGGTGCGGAGGATCCCTCCAGACGCGACGGTGAGGGCCATTTGGGCGGCACCAAACACAGAGAGACGCGAGTTTTCGAAACCTGCAGCAGTACGAGCAAACGAGAGATCATTAAACGGGACATCTAACTTGCCCATACGCCCCGCACTATCCAAATGAAGCGAAGAGCCAAAGCCCATACGAGTGGCGGTATCAACAAGATCTCCCCTCAATAACTTTTGAGTGGCAAGTTGAGCGTAGGCCGCGTTGCGGCTTACTCCTAAGGCGTGGGCAAAGCGGCCGCAGCGTGCGTTGGGGCCCCGGGCCGGTGAGAGGTGTTCACGCAAAATGTCCCGTTGACCGCCTTGGGTGCACACGCGGGTCATCGGTGTGACACTTGTATGTTCAAAGAGGGCAGCGGTGGTCACAATTTTGAAGAGGCTCGCGGCGGGGGCGATGGGGTCAAAAAGCAGACTGCCTCCTTGGGTTTCTCCAATTTCGGCAGCGGCGAGAACTTGGCCAGTGCGTGCGTCTATCAAAGTGGCGGCCCCAGCTGTTGGTTTCGCCCGTACGAGCAATCTACGAAGAGATCTTTGCAGGGTCTTGTCCATACCTAAGGAGACAACATGGGCTTGTTCGTCCCTGGCGGAGGCTGCTTCTTCCTGCCAAGAAACACTCGAGAATCGAATGCGCCCCCGGTCGTCATCAGCCCAAGCGTTTCCCGTTATCGCTCCCCCCAAGAGGGCGGCGGCGAGAGCAAGGCGCTGGAGGAGTTTTAGCTCGGACATTTATACTAAGTAGGCGATTATCTTACATGTAGTCAAGTTTACGACACATGTTCAAGGGCACTTTGAAGAGACGAATCGCTCATGCTGCGTGAAGGCTGAGTTATCGACCGGCGAAGATTCTTATATACTTTTCTTATATCGTACATGTAGGATATAGTGTGCAAAAACTTGACCTAGGATATGCCTACACTCCTAAGATTACGAAGAAGGAAGAATGACATCATGGAACGACGAGTTGGACTAAGAGGACGCACCGATTTTGCAGTGACAGCTTCAAACGGATTTTTCGCACACCAGGTACGAGCTGTGGAGCTCTCGGGCACGGGGATCGTGCTCGATCAGGGGCGCGATCTATCTCCCGAGGAGACCCCTCTCTATATGCATCTCGAAATTCGCCTTCCAGAGCGACGTCGCCCCATTGTTGCCCTGGCGCGACCCGTTCGGTCCTACGGAAGGCAACAGGCATTTCGATTCATCAAAATATCTGACGTGGATAGGCTTATTTTGGCCGAGCACTTAGACGTCGTTCACCGTCGCGGTGTGGAGCTCAACTAATGAATCTTTTCGCAATTTTTCGCAATCATCCTCGTTTGCCTCGCCTATTGGTTACCCGTTCCCTCGCGCTTTCTTTTGCTCTAGGCGGCTGTGTTCCTGCCACTCAATACGAGCAGGCTAGCTCGGCTGCTGAAGTCGAACGAGAGGGACATCGTCGAGCTGTTGTGCGATTGAACGCTGCCGAGGAAGAACTGCAGCGCGTGCAAGCCAGAAATGAAGAGCTCGCTGGGGCCAGAAAAGAGATCGAAGGAAAACTTCTTGAGGAGGAAAACCACCTCGCTCAGGCATCTCTCGACATTGAGACGACTAAAAAATCTCAAGAACACCAAGCAGAGTTGGTGACACAATTGCGCGGGGAGTTGGCGCGTGTGGGAGATCATCTCAAAACTTTTCGGGATGAAAAGACCGATTTAGAGACGCGACTCACCGCAGCCGAGGCTCGGGCGACTCTTCTGGAGGCCGAAGTTGCTCGTCTTTTGGCCAAGGCCCAAGACTCCCAAGCCGCAGAAGAGCAACTGCAGGGAGCGCTCAATGACTTAGAAAAGCTCCAGGAAGAGTTGAATGTGCCTGAAGAGCCGCAAAAAACTCAGGATTCACCATCGCCTTCAGAAGAGATAACACCTGACGACTCCTCTTCAGAAGGAGTAACCCCCGGGGAGCAATCGAGTCCAACGGAGAACTCTGAACAAGCACCTTCGGTCTCAAGTCCTGCAGAATCTTCCGCTGAAGTTTTACCGACCGAAGAGGCCGAAGAGTAAATTATTTAGCGGCGAAAACTGACCTTGGCGCGCCAAGAACCTGGGGAGCTAAACTTCATGTCCTCCACTGCGCCGACAAGGCAAGCCGCGGTTTCTTCACCACCGTCGACGGTGTGTGCAACACCAGCGGAAAGTACCGAGCCATTGGCTGAAACATAGGCAGTGATCTCGAAGGGGCCACCGCCCCCACAGGCCGCTAAGACTTCCGCATTGTCATCCTCGGCAAGGGTTTCTGCAATTTCTTCTGAAGCCCAATCAATAGGGGGCCGGACGTCCGAGGGGGCATCGTATCCCATACCGTTGCGCGCTAAGCCTTTATGACCGCCTACTGGTTTTGGCCAACGGCTTTTGCTGAGTATGTCGAGCATACAGCGCTCCGTTTGGTAATTACCCAAATTGGAGCGTTCGGCGTGGGCGCTCAAGACGTGGCCCTCGGAGTTCACTGTAACCAAGAAAGCAATATCCCCTCCGAGGTATTCATGATCTTGGCCTGCGTCCATAAGACATTGACTGAGGTCAGGCTGTAAACGCTTGAAGGTACGAGTGACCTTTTCTTCGTTCATTCCCCCAAATTCCTGCATCATCTCCATGCCATCATCAAACTCGTCCGAGTTGTCAATTTCGGCATTGTCAGGGGCTGCCGCTGGTTTCTTAGAACCACCACAAGCAACAAGAGAAAGAGCCAAGAGGGGGGCGAGGGCTATTTGAGTGAGCCGGTTCGAGCGTGTGAATGAAGCCTTGAGCATACGCGGATCTCTTACCGAATGACCAAGGGGTGTTCCAAGTAGGAAGAACGAAAATTTCGGTTGTTTCCACCGAAAATATGTTCTCGTTGATCTTTTTCACTGAGCGCAAATCGTCGACTGCGTAAATTGTTTACTCAAGTTGACCGGCGTATTCGCGTGATAGAGTACCCCCCAGAAAAAAGCACCCTAGAGGGTGCTTTTTCAATTCAGTCCCAATCATGGGGAGAGAATCTGAGTTCAGCTCTTGAATGCCGCAGCAATTGTCTCAACTACTGTGCGATCTTCGAGAGTACTCAAATCACCCTGCACTTCACGGCCCGCCGCAATGTCCTTGAGGATTCGTCGCATGATTTTACCAGAGCGAGTCTTGGGTAAACCCGAAACAATCGAAACACGATCGGGACGAGCAAACTTGCCGATTTCACCGGCCACGTGAGCGCTCAATGCCTTTTCAAGCTCTTCGTTGGCCTCATGACCTGGCTTAAGAGTGACAAAAGTGACCAAAGCCTGACCCTTGAGATCGTGGGGGCGTCCCACGGCCGCAGCTTCCGCCACCGCGGGGTGTGCTACTAAACTACTCTCAATCTCTGCGGTACCAATTCGATGGCCAGAAACGTTGAGGACATCGTCAATTCGACCGACAACAGTGAAATAACCATCGGTGTCGTAGCGAGCGCCGTCGCCAGTGAAATAAGCACCTTCAATATCCGAAAAGTACTGGGCCTTGAAACGCTCGTCGTCACCCCAAATTGTGCGTAGGATACTCGGCCAAGGTTTCTGAATGACAAGAAGCCCGCCTTCACCGGGTTTGAGCTCGTCGCCCTCACTGGACACAATGGCGGGTTGGACACCAAAGAACGGTAGTCCGCAACTTCCAGGCTTCACCGCGTGCACCCCGGGAAGTGTGGTCATCATGATAGAGCCCGTTTCGGTCTGCCACCAAGTGTCCACAATAGGACACTCGCCGCGGCCCACCTTGTTGTGAAACCAACGCCAGGCTTCGGGGTTAATGGGCTCGCCGACCGTGCCCAAAAGGCGCAGGCTAGAGATATCACTTTTGTCGACCCACTCGTCACCGGCTTTGATAAACGCTCGAATGGCTGTGGGCGCAGTGTAAAGGATAGTGACTTTGTGCTTTTCGATTACATTCCAAAATCGTCCCCAATCGGGCTGATTGGGCGCACCCTCAAAGAGCACACAAGAGGCTCCATTGGCGAGGGGGCCGTAGACGATGTAGCTGTGTCCGGTGATCCACCCTACGTCGGCCGTACACCAATATACGTCGTCTTCTTGGAGGTCAAAAACGTATTTTGTGGTGAGATAAGTGCCCGCTAGGTAGCCCGCTGTGGTGTGCTTGACTCCTTTTGGTTTACCCGTTGAGCCCGAGGTGTAGAGAATGAAAAGAGGATGCTCTGCATCGAGAATTTCAGCCTCAGCGCCTAAGCTTTTGTCCGCGTTCTTTACCGACTCGTACCAATCGATATCACGGCCTTCGACCATATCAATTTTACAGTCCGCGTCGGACATACGCTTGTATACAAAGACTTTCTCGACGGAGGCAGCGCCTTTGCATGCTTCATCTACAGCTTCTTTTAGGGGGACAACCTTGCCGCGTCGCCATGCTCCGTCCTGGGTCAAAACGGCCTTAGCGCCGCAGTCATTCAGGCGGTCCTTGATAGCTTCCGCTGCGAAGCCACCAAAAATGACCGTGTGTGGGGCGCCAATTCGCGCGCATGCTAACATTCCTACAACAACCTCGGGTACCATGCCCATATAGATTGCTACTCGGTCACCCTTGCCAATGCCATTGGACTTGAGCGCGCTGGCAAACTCACACACTTTGGCGTGCAATTCGGCGTAGGTATAGCTGACGGTTTCGCCCGGTTCGCTCTCCCAAATAATCGCTTTCTTGTCTTTTCGATCGCTCTTGAGATGTCGGTCGAGACAGGTCTCTGTAATGTTGAGTTCTGCTCCCTTGAACCACTCCGCGTGGGGAAGTTTCCAATCGACGAGGGTGTCCCAACTCTTTCGAAAAACTAGGTCAGAGGTTTCACGCTTCCAAAAGGTTTCAGGGGACTCGATACTCTCTTTGTAGAGCCTATCGTATTCCTCTTTGGTCTTGATGCGTGCCTTGGCGGTAAACGCAGCCGTCGGTTCATACTTCGCGGACTCGCCACTAAAGGATTCAATCGACTTTCCGGCTTCGCTCATGGGGGGATCTCCAGTTTGGGGGGCTCAAAATGGCAGAGTCGCTCACAACATGTGTCGCATTCCCCGCCTGCCCAACAATAATCAGTAGCGAGAGGCTAGTGGAAGTTCCACCAGAGTTGGAACGGTTTTTGTCGGTTTTATGGCCCGAAATGCGATTTTATTGAATCGGCCCTCGAACTGGGTCTATTTCTTCGCCACTTGTATATCTCACAAACGCAAACAAGCCGCCAAAAGGCAGCTTGTTTGTTGGATTGAGACCTTTTTGACACGCCCCAAGGGGCGAGGTCTGCGAGGTACTAGGTCCGAGAACTCTGAATTAGCTCAGTTGAGCGAAAGCAGACTGAAGACGAGAGATCGAGCGAGAAGCAGTCTTCTTGTGAAGAACTCCTTGCGTTACCGCACGGGCAAAGGCGCGAGATGCCTTTTGTACGGGCTCTTTAGCCGCGTTTACGTCGCCAGCAGCGATTGCTGCGCGAGCCGCTTTGAGAGCGTTGCGGATGTTGGTGCGAATACCCTTGTTGCGAAGGGTACGAACGATACGTTGACGATTGCGCTTAGAAGCGGATGCGTGGTTAGCCATTTATTTGAGTGCCTTATTTTGCAGCCGCTGCGGGCTTGGTAGAGATTGCAGGTTTTGCGTCGGCTGCTTTTGAATCGTAGCCTTCGGGGTGAATGGGGAAAGAAGGAGTGCCATTCTTGCCGGCTTGAGCACGACGTGTGCGCCCTGCGGACTTGGCCCGAATTTCACGACGAGTGGTCGTTTTGCCTGTGTATGAAGCCATTGCGTTAACCTGGAATTTCTGTCGTCTTCTCGTTGAGGAAAAAAGCCTTTAAACGTGCGGTACGTAACTTTTTTCTGCAATGAGAATTGAGTTGCGGCTCTCTAAGAGCCTGCGGTCCGAAAAGTGAACCAGCGGCCCGGTAGAACTGGAATTAGCTCTCTCGGGGAGGCGGAATATGAAGGAGCTAGCCTTCGAAGTCAACGCCATCAAGAAGGAAATGAGCCCCCTCTTTTACGCTCGAATCTCCAATAGCGCCCTAGTTTTCTCGGGAGGATGGTCGTTTTGATCAAAAGCGCGCAGAAATACCCAGCAAATCGGCTCATTTCACGAATTGGGTGAAGAATCTGGAATATTCATCGGGTTCAAGGTCTTACTCCCCAGTCGAGAGTTGGGCGGGGTACTTTGTTTTCCCATTGGAGAGATCTCCATCTATCAAGCCTAGCCATTGTCTCCCCCTCAAAAGAGCCCCCTTAGCTATGCCTCCTTCTTCAAATATCTCGCCAGTTCAACAGCCCGACGAGGTGCGTCTCGTCGTAGAAGGTTTGGAGCGAGAGCTTACGCGGGCAAAAAAACGTCGATGGGTACGTTTTTTTGTGGGAGTTCTCGTCCTCGGCGCACTGGTGGGTGGCACAATCGCGTACCGCCGAGCCAATGCGCCGCCTCCCGAGCCCCGCTTTACGACCATGACTCTCGAAAAACGGGACGTGATTGAAGAAGTACAATCGACGGGAGTTGTCGAACCGGTGAACCAAGTTGAAGTCGGCGCGCAGGTTTCGGGGCGTGTGGTTTCCGTAGACGCGGACTTCAACGACCAGGTGCAGGCCGGGCAGCAGCTAGCCGAAATTGATCCCGAATTATTTGGCGCGGACGTGATTCAGCAAAATGCGCAACTTTCGGCAGCTCGCGCCGCCGTAAAGAGTGCAGAGGCGAGGCGAGATGCTATCAAAACTCGTCTCGATCGTTTGAAACTTCTAGTGAAAGAGCGAGTGGCCAGTGCCGCTGAGTTAGATCAGGCTCAGGGGGAATTTGACGTGGGGGTGGCCGAGGTAGCGGCTGCAGAGTCTCAAATTGCGCAAATACAGGCTCGTCTTAAAAGTGCGCGTACAACTCTTACCTATACAAAAATATATTCACCCATTGATGGCGTGGTGATAGATCGCCAAATTGAAACGGGGCAAACGGTAGCCTCTTCTTTTAGTACACCTGTGTTGTTTGTTATTGCCCGCGACCTTAAAAAAATGCGAGTGCTCGCCGAGATTGACGAAGCGGACGTTGGTAAGGTGAAAGAGGGCATGGGCGCCCAGGTGACGGTGGACGCGTTTCCCCTTGACGAATTTGCGGGCAAGCTCACTCAAATTCGATTGAGCCCCAATAAGGTGGAAGGCGTTGTCACCTACTCGGCGGTTATACTGGTAGAAAACCCAGAAAATAAATTACGTCCGGGCATGACGGCCACCGCAAAAATCGTCACCCATCGAGCCGAAGGTGTGTGGGCAATTCGTAACTCCGCTTTGAGATTTGAGCCTCTTGCACCCGAAGAAGAGTCGGAAGAGAAGAAGATGAAACAAGTGAAGATGAAAGAGAAGAAACCTTCTCTATTGCCCGGAGAGGGGCGACTTTACGTGCAGGGGAGCGGACCTCTTTCTCGACCAGGGAACCATGCGCAGACGATTAAAATTGGCATTTCGGATGGCGTTTGGACCGAAGTAAAAAGTGAGGTTCCCGCGAGATCAAAAATTATCATAGACGAAAAGGCCCCCGATAAGAAAAAGGGATTTCGGCTCTTCTGATGGCTGAAATTTCTGTAGACACCCAAAAAGACCACGAGCGCCCTTTGGTACGATTGCGTGGGATTCAGCGGCAGTATCAAGTGGGGGGAGAAATTGTGCATGCCTTGCGCCACGTCGACTTGGACATTTACGGTGGGGAGTTGCTGGCCATAGTTGGTCCTAGCGGGTCAGGTAAAAGCACACTGATGAATATATTAGGATGTCTCGACCGACCGACTCAGGGAAAATATCATCTCTCGGGGGTAGAGGTTGGGGCCCGCGACGGGGACGAAAGGGCATTGATACGCAATCGCCTGCTTGGGTTTATTTTTCAGGGGTTCAATCTTTTACCCCGTACTACCGCTTTGCAAAATACAGAGTTACCGTTAGTTTATCGCGGACTTTCAGGTAAGGAGAGGCGTCGTCTCGCTTTGGCGGCTTTGGTGCGTGTGGGCTTAGGGGACCGGGTGCATCACACGCCTGCTGAACTTTCAGGCGGACAGCAACAACGAGTCGCCATTGCCCGGGCTTTGGTAACGAATCCACCGTTGCTCTTGGCAGACGAGCCCACAGGAAACCTCGATAGTGTCACGACGGCCGAAGTTTTGGCCTTATTGCAAGCCTTAGTGCGTGTCCATGGGCGTACGGTTGTCATAGTAACCCATGAGCCGGACGTAGCGGCGTGCGCCGCACGAGTTGTCACAGTGCGCGATGGAGTGGTGGTGTCTGATGAGAGAAATTCTCGACCCACGGACGCTCGGTTGATGCTTGCCCAAGCTGAGGAATCACGAGCGGAGGTTTCGTGATACTTACGTCGTTGCGCATTGCTCTGGCCGCCTTGAATGCCCAGCGCTTGCGGTCAATGTTGACGGCCTTGGGCATTATGATTGGCACGGCATCTGTTGTGCTGGTGGTGGCCTTGGGCACGGGGGCACGAGAGCGAATTGGTGCTGAAATTTCCAATATCGGCAACAATCTAATTTTTGTCTTCTCCCAATCATCTGCACGAAGCGGCGCTCGTCTGGCGCAAAGTAATCTGACCGAGGGGGACGCCGATTCGATTCGATTAGACGCCCCTGCTGTTTCAGCCGTTACCGTTTGGTCCACCCTGAAGGCGCGTGTTCATAGCGAGTACGGACACCATCGAACGGGAGTGATGGGTATCGATAGCTATTATTTCTCTGTGAGAGGTTTTTCGATAGGCAAAGGGCGTACGTTTTCTGTCTCGGAAGAGCGCAGCAAGGCCAAAGTTGTTCTACTTGGAAAATCGGTAAAAAAAGAGCTTTTTGGAGACGAACCGGCGACGGGACACTTTGTTCGCATTGGCCCTCATGCGTATCGGGTCATTGGGGAACTTGCAGAAAAGGGCCGATCGAGTTTTGAAGATCAGGATGATCGTCTTTTGATGCCCATATCGACATGGCGCGCGCGCGTCTCCCCCGCGAGAGGTCGACGTGTGCAATTAATTATGGCTTCTGCGCGTACCACGGCCCATACTGCCCAAGCGCAAAAACAGGTTACAGAAATTTTACGCCAGCGTCATCGCTTGCGGGCGGGGGAGCCCGATGACTTCATTGTTCGCACTCAAGATGGATTTCGAAAAGCTCAAAACGAGATATTGGACCTAGTTACCAATCTACTCTTGAGCGTCGCCATTGTTTCGCTCTTTGTGGGCGGGGTGGGGGTCATGAATATTATGCTTGTGGGGGTGGCTGAGCGTACCCGCGAAATTGGGGTGCGCATGGCCATCGGCGCGCGCCCAGGCGACATCTTATTGCAATTTATGTGTGAAGCTGCGTTGCTTACCTCACTTGGTGGCTTGTTGGGGGTGCTCTCGGCGGGCGCATTGTCTATATTGCTGCAACTCACAATTGGTTGGTCGATGAAATTGGACATGTTGGCGGTGTCTATTGCTATTGGTACCAGTTTAGTTGTGGGTTTGGTCTTTGGTATTTTGCCGGCGCGCCGCGCGGCCCGCCTCGACCCGATTGCAGCATTGCGTCATGAGTAGGCCTTCGTTTCATCTTTCGCCCTTGAGCCGCGTAGTTGTAGCGATGCGTGTGGCTATTGAGGCTCTCTTTCGTCACCCCCTGCGTGCTTGTCTCACTGGCTTTGGCATCTTGGTGGGCGTTGCCGCGGTTACGGTGGTGATCTCTTTGGGAGAAGGTGCCGAGGCAATGGTGCAGGAAAGGGTGGAGCTTTTGGGCGAAAGTTTGATCACCATTCGAGCTCGTGCCGTCCAGGCGAATGGCGTGAGTGCAAGCGAGCGCCCCACATTGGTACAAAGTGACGCCCGGGCGATTCGTCGCGATATCGCAGGGGCTGAATTTGTGGCACCGGTATTAGATGGATTGGTGCGCGCCGTTTTTGAGAAACGCAATGCCGCTGCCCAAGCGGTTGGAACAACCTTAGACTATTTTTCGGCTCGAAATTACAAGATTGAGTCGGGAGGTCTTTGGGACGAATCCCAAGAAAGCACCAGCGCTCGCGTTGTTCTGATTGGTCCCACCGTTGTCTCCGAGCTTTTTCCTGGCGGGGGCGAGCCGGTCGGAGAGTCCTTGCGAATAGGGGTGCATTTATTCAGAATTATCGGCGTTCTCAATGCCAAGGGGCAAACAATGTTTGGCATGGACCAAGACAATATCATTGTGATGCCCATCGGAACGATGCGCGCCAAGGTTTCCCCTGGGCGCCCTGGGGAGGTTCGTCAAATTCTCATTAGTGCACGACAAGGGGTTTCGAGTGACGAGATTCAACGTCCGGTTACTTCCCTTTTACGCCAACGCCATCATCTTAATGATGACAATGGCGACGATTTTTCGATTCGCGACTCGGCGCGCATGGCGAAAATGCAAAAGGGCATTGTAAGTGTCATGCGTATTTTATTGCTTTGTATTGCGACCGTAAGCCTTGTGATTGGAGGTATAGGGGTCATGAATATTATGTTGGTGAGTGTAGCCGAGCGCAGCCGTGAGATAGGAACGCGACTAGCCGTGGGCGCACGCGGATCAGATATTTTGGTGCAATTTCTGATCGAGGCCGTGGTTCTTTCCATTTTGGGAGGCGCTGCGGGGGCACTTCTCGCGGCCTTGCTCATCACCCCATTGGAGAGCTATTTGGGCTGGCCCTTGTGGATCTCTTCGGAGGCATTGTCCGTTGCTTCTATTGTTAGCATTACAATAGGGATTGTTTTTGGGCTTTTGCCAGCCCGCAGAGCTGCAAAGATGGATCCCGTAGATGCCTTGCGGCGTGAATAAGCTGAAGCAAAGTGCTCAACTTTTTCCTGAAGGGCACCGAATGGGGGGCTTGTTTCTGGCACCTCGTGGGGATAGGCCCCCTGAGCACCTTGGACGCGTGGCAAGTCCAAGGAAGGTCTCGAACAATGGGCGAAACATTGAGGTTGCCCCGAATTGAAATTTTCAAATAGTGCGTGGAGCCGTGGGGCCTAAAAACAAGTGTTCAAAGGAGACTCCCAGCCTCGATACCTCCGTGCATTGGTCTAGAATGTTGTGCTCTCTCCTGTAATATCACGGGAGAACCTCCTTGATAATTTATTGCTTCTCGTGGGAAGCTGGAATTATCTTGAACTTTTCGCAATCTCTCAGGCGCGTCACTTATCGGGTCTTACTTGCTCTCCTAGTTGACGGGCTCTTTTGTGCAGCTCCCGCTATTGCCCAGGCAGGAAAAATTCGGCAGGTCGATGAAAAGACCAAGTCCCAATCGCGCCCCGAGGGAAGCACGCAGCAGCGAGCATCTGCAAACACTTCCTCGGTGAGTCAACAAAGCTCTGACAAGAGTGACTCCGAAGAGACTGGGCCATTGACTAAGGTTGTCGTATTTACTCTCTTTGCTCCATTTACGGTTCCCTATTACCTCTCCAAGTTAGAAGACGCGCCAGAGCCGGTGCTAGCGCCCCAGATGTTTGCTCCCGGTTGCGGCATGATGTGCACGCCCGACACACAAGAAGCAGACTATTGGAAGCCTTTAGCGACTACCTTTGCTTTAGAAGGAGGCGGGGACATTGCGGGTATACCTTTTGTAGGCGCCGAGGCCCGTCTATTCAGCTCTTTTGGTTTGGAACTCAGCTCTAGGCTTCAGTACTTTCGTGAACTTGACCAAGGAGCGGTTGAGCACGCGTGGTTAGGTAAATCACATCTTGCCTACAGGTTTGCAGAGTGGGCTCATGTACAATTTCGTGCGGGTCTTGGTCCCCAATATCTATTCGGTTCAGTTGATGGCGCGGCGGGTATCGACTTTCTCTATGGACTCGACATTCAATGGGCCAAACCCGTGAGCACGGAGTTTGAATTTGACATAGGCACCCTTGGTTCAGCCTTTTCGGCCGAAGTACGCGGCACCCTGGGGGTTTGGTGGGGACCTTTACAAATTTACGCTGGCTGGGACCAACATTGGATAGGTGGCGTGCCCCTAGGTGGCCCCCTAGGCGGAGTGCGCGCATATCTATGAAGTGACTCTCTGTCACCTACGGTTATCGATAGATTAGCGAGTGCAACGCTGACTCAGTCTGTACCCGGTTGATTTTTCTCTACGCTATCGTTCGATAGAGTGACGAGAGAATCGGAGGCAGTGCCTTGGGCAACGAGTGGGGCTCCCCCTTGGGCAACGAGTGGGGCTCCCCCTTGTCCACCATTTGCTGCAGACTCTTCGATTGGGGTTGGTGCGTTTCTTACAACGTCTGGGTAGCTTTGAGCAGACTCGGTCCCTGGCGAGTCGTCTGCTACCCCCCCGCAGGCAAGCCCGGCACAGGCCGAGAGAGGAAATAGAAAAAGAGCGCTGGCCCTCGAGGAGCCGCGCTCTTTTTATTTCGACCTATTGAAACGCAATTGCACGGGGACGAAGTTATCACGTCCCCGGCAATGCGCTTGAACAGAACGCTCAGCCGCCGAGTTTTTGTTTGAGCAAGTCACCCAAAGTGCCAAAGTTCGCCTCGGCTTTGACCTTAGCGCGGTACTCTTTATGGGCTCTTCGCTCCTCGTCTTGAGCAAGACGACTGATGCTTAACTTCACTTCGCCTCTTCGTGAGTCGATGTCGATGATCAATGTGTCAAGTTTTGCTCCCACGTTGAAGTGCTTACGTAGCTCAGCTCCGCGGGGGGTACCTGTTTGGCCTGCGGGGATGTAACCGCGAGCTTGACGGCCCGTAGCACCCAGAACACGGACAACCAGACCAGGTTTGTCGACCTTGATGACCTCGACCTTGAGTTTAGCGTTGCGGCCCACCTTTTGGCGCTCTTCTGCAGCGTGCTCCTCGGAAAGGGCAGGGTGCAGAGCAATGCGACGTTGACCGGCATCAATATGATGGACAACGACCTTGAGCTTGTCGCCTACTTTAACGACTTCACGAGCATCGTTGACCCGCTCGACAGCGAGATCGGCGGCATGACAAAGACCCTCAAAACCCTCGGTGATTTTTACAAACGCGCCAAAGTCTTCGACACGGGTGATATCGCCCTCGATGACGTCGCCCACTTTGACCCCTTCGATGAGTTTAGCGAACGGATCTTCGACGAGAGCCTTGCGGCTAAGCCAAATCTTTCCCTTGTCATCAATCTTTAGAATTTTGACTTGGACCTTTTGCCCGGGCTTGAGAACTTCGCCGATGCGCTCACGAGGATTGTGAGAAACCTCCGAGGCATGCACGAGACCCTCGAGATTTTCCGCCTCGGTGAGAGCGACAAATGCGCCCCATTCGACGACGGTGCGAACAACGCCAGCCATCTCTGAGTCTTCTTTGAGAAGTTCGCGAGCTTTCTTGCGTCGCTCATGGGCTTCTTTTTCGAGCATGGGTCGTCGTGAAACGACTACTTCGCGACCCTGTTTCTCGTAGGTGGTGATTTTGAAGTCCAAGAGCTGGCCGACTAAGTTTTGAAAGTTGGCCGTTCGGGGATGTAAATCGACCCCAGATGCAGGGGCGAAAGCTCGCAGACCTTCGTAGATGACCTCGATACCTCCCTTGATCACGCCGGTGACCAATGCATGGACGAGTTCGCCTTCTTTTGCCGCTTTTTCGGCTTTAACCTTGGCTTCTTCTTCGCGAAGAGGCTGGCGGGTGAGCACTACGAGTCCACCACGTCCGCCGTCGCCAAATACCTTGGCAACAAAGCGATCTCCGACATCAGGAACGAGGTCGTCAGCGGCCATCTCGTTGCGATCGAAAATAGCTAACGCTTTGCCAGAGAGATCAACCATGATGGCGTGTTCCATCAAAGCCGTGACTTTTCCAAAAACCTCTTCACCGACGTGAAATGGGGTACGCTCGTGGCTATTTTGATCGCCCTTGCCTCCACCTTTTTTCTTACGACGACGACGTTTTTTGGCAGGGGCACCCTCGCCAGCAGCGGCCGCTTTGCCCTGATCATCTGGAGACTTGGTCGAACCCTCCTTTGCTTTTGGGGCCTGAGCTTCTGTAGAGGCAGCATCACCATGGGGCGCGGCCTTTTCAGGCGATGCATCTCCATTGATCGGCGAGTCTTGGCCTCCGGCAGCGGGCTCATTCGAGACGGCAGCGGATTCGTTGGAGTTCGTGGCTTCTGATGCCGGGGCGTTCTCCTGGGGAGCTTGCGTTGGGGGTGCAGCTTCAGGAGTTGTTGTGCTTGTTTCTTCTGTAGTCATCTTTTGTGACCGTTCCCGAGGGAGGGCGGACGCTGTCCATAACCTGCTTTTCGGCGGGATCCAACCTCAGCGGGGGGCTCTTTTGGGTAAGTTTGCGGGTCACTGGGCGTGGGGTGGGCCACTGACGCTTTGCATCTGTTCAGCTAGGGCGGAAACGACAAGAGAGCAAAGCGTGGGGGGAGAGGGCTTAAGTACGTGATATCGGGAGGTGTTTGTTCACCCCGCCCGAACGATCGATACTGAGAGTGTCTCCTGAGGCTGCCTCGTTCGCCCGGCTGATCTCAGCGACGACTCTGTCCGAGAGTTCTAAGAATTTTTGACCTATGGAAGATTGAGGTGCCGCTTGCACGACGGGGGTGCCGGCGTCGCCCCACTTTTGCACACTGGGATCCATAGGTAGCTGTGCGAGCAAGGGGGCTCCCGCCATTTCTGCGATTTTTGCCCCGCCCCCGCTTCCCAACAATTCATGCTTTTTGTCGCAGCCGTCACAGATGAAATAGCTATTGTTCTCGACCACACCGGTAATGGGTATGCCCACCTTTTGATTCATCGAGACCGATTTATAGACATCTTGTAGCGCTACTTCTTGGGGTGTCGTGACAATAATAGAGCCATTTGCCTGCAATTTTTGCGAAAGAGTGAGGGCAACATCGCCCGTACCGGGAGGAAGGTCGAGAAGCAGAAAGTCGAGCTCTCCCCAATTGACGTCTCCAAGAAATTGCATGAGGGCCCCGTGCAACATGGGACCGCGCCATACAACCGCCGCTTTTGCGTCTTCTAACATAAAGCCAATGCTCATCAGTTTGATGCCAAAGCGCTCGAGTGGCCGAATCTTATTGCCATCGCTGGCGGGGCGCCCACTGACCCCCAACATGGTGGGAATGCTAGGCCCGTACATGTCCGCATCGAGGAGCCCGACTCGGTAGCCCCGTGCCTTGAGCCCTAATGCGAGATTGGTCGCTACAGTGCTTTTGCCGACGCCGCCTTTTCCGCTCATGACAAGAATTACGTTCTTGGCGTTTGGGACGGGATCTTCTTTTCCGATGGTGCGGCTGTTGATGGGCGTGGGAGCGGGCGCTTCAGACATGTGCGCCGGGGTACGGCTCTCCAAGGGCCCTGTCAATTACTATTCGAACAATTATCGCTACAGAGACAGTAGTATGAGTATTTGGATGAATTGATGTTTTTAGAGCAGTATTTCTTCAAAACATAGCGAGCAAGTAGGAACAAAATGCTGCGAAACCGCAAACGAGACTCAAGGGCATGATGGACTGCATGTAGAGAGGATCGGCCAGTTCGGCTGACGCATAAGGGCCGGCGATGGCGCGATGATTGTCGTTCTGCGGCTTTTGGTCGTTCGGATGGGGACGATAAGCAGGACCGCCTCGGGGACCAGGAATTTTGGGCAGGGGTGCTGCGCGGGGAATTCTGGGTCGGCGTAGATCGACAGGTTTCTCTTGTTTTGGGGCCGCTACCATGTAGCTAAAGAACGGGCCTTGCCCGGTAGCCTTGAGACAAAAGAAAAAAGGGCACCCCCCAAAAACGGAAGGCACCCTTTTTAGTAAGAGTGGATTTCTTACTTCTTTACAACGGCGAAGATCTCCGCCGAAGCGCTTGCCTGAGCAGCAACTTTTCCAGCTGCCTCTCCAGCAACCTTGACAGCCTTGGGCAGCTCTGTGAGCGCGCAGGCGGCACCAATTGTTGCCTTGAGGTTACCGTCACCAGTGGCGATACCGTCGATAGATCCCTTGACTGCGCCGCCAGCGGTTGCTGCAACATCAGCAGCAACAACTCCGAGCATGTCTGCTTTGGCTGAGAGAGCGGCCAGGGCAGAGATACGACCCTTGAAGCCATTCAACCATGCCTCAAACTCCAATTGACCGTCAGCATCAGCAACGACTGAAGCCTTGAGCTGGAACTGAACGTTGAGCGAAGGAGGGGTACACTCGGCGGCAACTTCTGCCTCTGCTTTGGCGCTTGCCTCACACTCGGCGCTGGCCTTGGGGGGTTCAACAGTGCCCTCACATTTGCCCGAACATTCAACTTTGCCCTCTGCCATTGCGCTTGCGTCACACTTGGCTGAGGCTCCCGCCTCGCATTTAGCATCGGGAGGAGTGTAGGTGCATTCACCGGTGCACTTACCGGTGCATGAAGCACCACCAGAAAGCTCACAGGAGCCTTTGCAATCTCCGTCGCAAGAGCCGGCGCACGTGCCGTCTGTATTTTTGACTGAGCACTCGCCGGTGCACTCACCGTTACAAGTACCCTCACAGGCAGCTGCAACCTCTAGCTCGCATGTACCTTCACAGGAGCCGCTACACTCAAAAGAAGGAGCGGTGCCGGTGCAAACAACCGTTGCCTCTGCTTCGCAATTGACTTCGCCAGAGACTGCAACCTCAGCCTCACAGCTGCCTTCACACTTGGCTGTGACCATGCCGGGCTCAACGTCTACGTCGCAGCTGGCGGTGGCTTCGGCGGTGATACTTGCAGAAACCTCACATTGGGGAGGCTGGAAATCGATGGTGAGGCCACCCTCGACACTCGCGTCGATTTTTGCCTTCACGGCGGCTGCAATGTCAGCCCCGGCAGCGCCTTTTTCTAGGCCAACAGAAAGGGCGATACCGTCCAATTCTGCTTGGATATCTGCAGAAACCTGACCAGCTACGCGGTCCAATCGAACGATGGCTCCAAAGAACGCGTCGATATTAGCCGAGCCCGAGATGCCAAAGTTGCCCTCTGCGACACCAGAAGTGGGGCAGGTAAGGCCGCATTGCTCTGCCAAGTTGCCCAGGGGGCCATTATCCTGACAACCAACGGATGCTGCTGAACCAGCAACAATCATCATCATGGGTGCTGCAAAAAAACCTAGCTTTTTAAATAATGCCATTCGAAATATTTCCTCTAGAGTTGGTCCGACAATTTGTCGGGTGAATCTGTTTCCGTTTACGTCAGGGGGACCGACGCTCCAAGACTTCGCATTCTTCTTCGTTTGAAGAGCCGATGATCTTCCTTGTAGATATACGAAAACTAGTTGAGCATCGAGCAAACGAAAAGTATCGAGCAAACGAAAAGTCTCGACCAACCGAAACACAATTCGTTTTCCCTAACCTGATGTTTACAGGATGGGCTCTTGTACAAAGAAGCACGCTCACTGAAAAGCTTTCTCTGCACAGGACGGGCCAACCTCTTAAAAGAGCCGCAATTTCACCCACTTGGAGAAGAGAAAATAGTCACTAACAGGGCCTAGGGGCCCGCTTTGTGGTGATTGAGTGTGCAAGGTCAGACTTATGTATGAATAACCGTTGGGGGAAGATTACTTCAGACTGCGACATTGATGTCACGCCTTTGGCCCCGCAATGGATACTCTGTTGGCGTTTTCTCAAAATTTTCTACTTGCGAAGAAAGACACAGGTAATGAAGTTTTGAGAACTATCAAATGGCGTGGTGTGGGTGCTTTCTTGGGAGAATACAAGATCAAAGTCGGGCCCTAGAGTCTCGCTTAAACTAGAGGCGTCGTATTGTTTGACCGCGAAGCCGCTGCACTTTTCCGGTCCGCTGAGGGAGAATGTCGAGAGAATCGCAGCCCCGCCGGGCAGTAGAGTGCTTTGTAGGTTTTTGAGGTAAGTGCTTTGGGTCTCAGTTGTCGTCATGAAGTGAAATACCGCACGATCATGCCAAATCTGCACTGGAGCGAGATCGAGGCTCTGGCTTCCGAGGTCAGCGACGACCCATTCGATGCTCTTTGCTGAGGAGCCCAGGCGTTCTTGAGCCAATTGCAGGGCTGGAGCCGCAATATCGAGTACAATGAGCTCGCTGAAGCCGTCTCCGTGGAGATCATCAACTAAAGTGGAGGCACCAGCTCCCACATCGATAATTCGCGAGGTCTTTTTACCGTATTGGGCGATCAGTTGGTGGGAAAGCCGCAAATGGGGGCTGTACCAGCTGACTTTCTCGTGATTTTTAGTTGCGTAAACGTTTTGCCAATGGGCTTGAGTATTCATTGATTCGGGCTCGGGCATTGGGTGGGAGCGTACTCTATAACAGCAAGCTGTAGTTGGGGGCCTGTGCAAGCTTTGCGGGGGTTGATTTCTCGGCACATTCTTTGCTCAGATGAGCAAGAGAGCCGAGTTTTTCGGCATGATTGCAAGACAAAGAAACGCTATGACACAAACTACGCCACAAGCCTGGAACATGGGAAACCCACATTACGTCATCAGTACCCGAGTGGCTGGGGGGGACTTTGACGAAGTGGTCACGCAAGTGCGTGCTCACTTAAAGGAGAATGGTTTTGGGGTTCTCACAGAAATCGATTTTAAAAAAACGATGAAGGTAAAGATGGAAAAAGACATTCCTCGTTACCTCATTCTCGGTGCGTGCAACCCCCCCTTGGCCTATGAGGCGGTCAGCTCTGAGCCGGGAGTTGGTGTGCTGCTTCCTTGCAACGTTTTAGTTTCGGAAGAAGAGTCCGGCATTTTTGTCGGAGCGATTGATCCGGTGAAAATGTTTTCGGTCGTCGGCCGAGACGAAGTAGAGCACCTGGCAAACGCGGTAAAAGAGAAGATCACCAAAGTGATCAACGCCGTGAAGTGAATTTGAGCTTGCTGGGCTCTTATTTCGCCCTTGAATAGAAAAAGGAGAGCTCGCAGTTAGGCTGCCGCTCTCCTTTTTGTTGTGCTGCGAAGTGTGACTTAGAATGCAACGCCTAAGAATGCCCGCACCGTTTGCGCGGCTTTTACTTTGACAGGATTGCCGTCGCTGTCGACGCGCTGTTCGTCTTCTTGATAGCCGAGACCGCCCAAAGGAAAGAGCACACCGTATTGCATCATTGAATAAAAACCGCCTTGGAGATCTTCTCGGTCGTTCAAGGCGCCATCTTGTGATTGATAGTAGACGGTGCCGTCTAGCTCGATACCCAGATCGCGCTTGTGCCCAGGGGTTTGTAAAAAGTTACTCGCGCGGGTCCAAATGGCCTCTGCTCGGGCGCCTACACGCATTCCGGTGGCTTTTCGAATGAAGTCGTATTCGGCCATGGGTTTGAGATAGTAGCTGCCTTGTACCCGGCTCAGGATATTTCGATTGAGAATCAAGTCCACTCGATACCCTGGGTGAAAACGAAAGGTAGAGATGGTGCGATCGCCAATTTGCTCCTGAATGCTCTGCTCGGGTACCAGACTATTGACGTCGCCATCGCCTGAGGACCAACCAAAGTAGAAGCCGAGTCGCAGGCGGTCTTCCATCAGGGTTTGTTCAATCTCGGTTGCGAGCGCCCATTGGTTGACGCGCCATCCGTCGTCACCGCCGTCGGGGTTCAGGTAATCACTCGACTGAGGCTCAATGGCGAGGCTGTCAAACTTACCCTGATGAGTGACAAACTCGAAGGCAAAGCGAAACTTCTTGTATTTCACCTCGCCGTAAATGTCGGGAGTTACCATTCTGTAGCCGCGACGCACGTAGCCTGATGAAGCCTCGCCGGGTTGGCAATCAATTGCGGCTGCACCGGACTCACAAGTGGCGGAGGCCCCGGCATAGTCGTTCGCAATTCGTTGGTATTGGTAGGTGAGGTAGAGTCCTCCGTTGAAGACGAGATTGCCCTTGGAGAGGGCGAGCTTTTCTAGCTGACGATCCATCTGCCGGTAGAGCATGAGGTTGAGGCGCGAGAGATCGTCGTTTTGCGACAGATCATAGGGTTGCCCCCCTTCAGGGGTGAACGCTGCGCTACTGGGGCCCTCGTCCATGAAGTCCCAAGCTCCAGTCGCATAGAGTCCCATTGAAGGTAGACCCGTGGTGAAAGATATACGATCGACAGTGCTTTGATAGTCGCCATCAATATCGTCGCCAGCATTGCGCAAGATTCCTAGGCCCCAATGATCGGCCATACGACCAAACTTTAATTGACCGAAAGGGGTTTCGTATTCAGCCCAGGCTCGATTAATTTCGATGGCATCGCTGAGGCTGTTGACTCCCGAGACGGGGGACGTGGCACTATTGCTTGTTGCACTAATGGGGCGATAACCGCTACCAGTGCCCACGGCGTAGCGACCGTTTGCTGCTGGAAAATTAGAGCTACCTTGGGCGGTAGTTCCCATGACCAAGTTACCCAACATGTCAATCTGAGAGCGAATACGTAAATTGTCAGAAATTACGATTGTTGGTTCCAAACGAAAGCGCATATCAGCCCCCGCTTGGGTCTTGCTTTTGCACCCGACGGTGGCGTCGGCTGGGCTGTCACTATTGCCCGTACCCGCCTCGTCGGGAGTACAAGCCTCGGCCCCGTAGGAGTTGCCGTTGAGGTCCTTGTAGCTGTCCTCGGCGGGACGGGGCCAAAGGGACGATTGAGGCGAGTCAATTCTCCCTAAGGAGAAATTGTGGTAAAAGTTAGGTCGAACGCGAAAATTGCCATGTAGTTCGAGTGTTGGTCGTGTGTGAGACCACCAATCTTCGGCAAAAACTCGGTCGGGCTCTACTGAAAGAGGGCGTTCGTCGCCTTGAACGCGGAGTTCCTCCTGATCTTGAGCAGGGTTGGGGTAGGCTCCGAAGGCGCTTGTTCCCGCAGGGAGAGCGGTTGTGAGTCCGGTCGTAGGTTGAGTCGCCGGCGTCGGAGCTTTTTCGCCTGTCGCGGCCTCTGGAGGGGGAGTGGTTGGCTCGCCTGTCGCAGCCTCTGGTGGGGGAGTGGTTGGCTCGCCTGTCGCAGCCTCTGGTGGGGGAGTGGTTGGCTCGCCATTGTCGGCGCCAGCGCTTTGCTCCGCTTGCGTTGTTTCTGGAGCCGGTTGATTATTGGCTTTTGGTGCAGAGTCGGGGGACTTTACTGGTGCGTCCTTGGCTTCAGACTTTTCCTCATCTTCCCTGGGGGCGGCCGAGGCTTCATTCTTCTCGGGCGGAGTGGGAGCTGCGCCTTCTTGCGCCCACACGACCTGAGAGGTGGTAAGGGCTGCGGCGAGGAGAGTAAGGGTTTGCGAGGAACTACGGGCTTTTCGCATGGAGATGGCACACCCTATACATCGTTTCTGCCGGTTCGCTGAGTCCCTTACGCACGTTGCTGTTCGATTTTCTGAGCCAAAGGCGAAATTTAGGTAATTTTATGTAGGTTTATGTAGGTTTATGCTCTTAGGTAGGGGGCTGTAGTGGTCGTCATTGAGTGAAAATCAGCGTTGCACCTTGCCGTCTGCTTATGAGACGCTCCCTCAAGATCGAGAGCGAATGGGCAATGAATGCTTGTTCCCCCCTCAACAATTATTCCATCTGCAAATCATTTAGCCGAACATGAGTAAAGCCCCCGTGACCATCAGACTAAAAAAATCCACCATGTTTCAAGGGGTCCTCGGTGCCCTACCTTTCTTTCTCCTCGCAATTCCGGCCACGGCTCAAACGGTCGATTCGGAGGTCTCGGTTCAACGATTTGATCCTGCGATGGGCGCTGGCAACTTCATAACGACTCGCACTGCATCTGTTCAAGGGCATATGTCTTGGACTGCAACCATGATGGCGAACTATGCCTTTGAGCCCTTCGTTGTGAAACGTTGCGAAGAAGAAGGTTGCCCCGATTCGACCACTACGGTGATACCAGTCGTTGAAAATATGGTTACGGGTGATCTCATGGGGACGTTGAACCTCATTGATAGAATCCAGGTTGGCCTGAAGGTACCCGTTTCCTGGTCCAAGGGGCAGGGCATTACTCCCGAGGGGACACCTGTCGATGGAGGGCTCAACGCTGTGGGCTTGGGCGATGTTCAGCTGGAAGCTAAGGGCAGAATTTACGGGGAGCCCGGTGGTTTGGCCGTATTTGGTGGTTACCTTTATGGGACTGCACCTACGGGAACTTTGACTGCCGAAAATGCGTACATCGGCAATTCTTCTCCCACAGTTGGGGGCGCGCTGATTGCCGACGGAAACATGGGGCCTCTTTCTTATGGTCTCAATGTTGGTGGCGTCTATCGTGAGACTGCAGAAGTTGGCCAGAGTTCCCTAGGACCAGAAGGCCGTTGGAGCGCAGGTGTTGGTTATGACATATCTCCTATCGTGAGTGTTGTTGTAGACGCTTTTGGCAGCACGAATTTCAGCTCCGACTTGGGGGCAAATTCTATTGAGGTGGACGGCGCGGCAAAGATTATTCCTTTAGGGAATCAATTGAGCTTCACCGTGGGTGGCGGAGTCGGGGTATTAAAAGGCATTGGCGTGCCCACTGCTCGTGGATTTTTAGGCGTGCTTTACAACGCAGAGGTACAAGACCGCGATCGCGATGGAATCAGCGACGACTTGGACGCTTGCGCCGACGCCCCAGAAGATAAAGACGGATACGAAGACAGCGATGGTTGTCCTGAGTTTGACAACGATGAGGACGGTTTGCCCGATGAAGCTGATAAGTGCCCTGATCAGGCTGAGGACATCGATAATTTTGAGGACAACGATGGCTGCCCTGAGTTAGACAACGACAAGGACGGCATCAACGACACCAATGATCATTGTCCCATGGAGCCAGAGACGATGAATGGGGTAGATGACATGGATGGCTGCCCTGACGAAAAAGATACAGATGCAGATGGAGTGCCGGACAAGAAGGACAAATGTATCGATGAGCCAGAAGATACAGACGGTTTCGAAGACACGGACGGTTGCCCTGATCCCGACAATGACAAAGATGGAATTTTGGACAACGCGGACGAGTGCATTGACGAACTCGAAGACGGCAAGGGTGAAGACGCCGAGAAAACTGACGGCTGCCCTTTTGAAGACTGAGTAGTTTTCTTTACCGAGCGAGCCAAAGGCGATTCTTTCTTTTTGAAAGGGTCGCCTTTTTCTTTCTGCCCTGGGCGCTCATGACGCTATAAAGCAAATAGATGTCGCAGCCCGCTAGCTCGCCCCACGTGCAATTTGTTTCCAAGCCGATGGTGCCTCCCTACAGCGATGGCTCTAAATGTTTAGTGAGAGAGCTTTGTTCTCATTTAAAGGGCGTCGTTCCTCATGTTCTCGGAACCGAAGTCGTTGCCCGCGATCTGGGACCCAGGGCGATAAGTCACGCGGTTTATGGAAATGCGGGTAGGTTTAGCCCGGCGTTGCAGCAAAATATTCGAGCCGCCCTGTGGATGCTATTGAGGAGCAAAGCAGAGCTATGGCATTTTGTATTTGCACCCAACTTGCGTTCGAGCCAAGTGGGTAGGGCGCTTCGTCGTTTGCGCTCGGTACCAACTGTTCAAACCATAGCGTCTCCGCCTCGCGACTTCTCTCAGGCTAATAAACTACTCTTTGGCGACGTCGTGGTGGCTCAGAGCGAATGGACGCGCGCCCAATTTGCGGCGGTCTACAACGAGAATAAGTTGGAACCGCCTCCAATTTTCGTAATACCTCCCCCTGCGCCCCCACTGAGCCCGCCAAGTGCCGAGGCTGTAGCGCGGGTGAAAGAGCGATTGCATGTAGGTAATGAGCAAGAAATTTTTCTCTATCCGGGAGACTTGGAGGTGAGTCAGGGGGCTCAACGCATCGTTGAATGGTCCAAGCAAATTGCTCAGCGGGTGCCAGCTGCGCGCGTGGTGGTTGCGTACCGAGAGAAAACGTCCCAGGCAGAAAATCGCGCGAGAGAGCTGCGCTCTCAGGTTGACCCTAAAATAGTTCACTTTGAAAAGAATGTGGACGATATTCATGCCTTGATCAGCGCGGCCACAGCAGTTGTTTTTCCAGTGGATGATCTCTACGGCAAGGTGGACCAACCGATTGTACTCTTGGAGGCATTTCGCCTTGGTACTCCCGTGTTGGCGCTCAATCAGGGGCCTCTGGCGAGCCTACGAGGGGCTCAATTACTTTCTGCTAGCGCCTCTGATTGGCTCAATTGTATCGAAACAGTGGCCCAACGTGGTGAATTATTTCAGACGTTACGGGCGGCTGGCAGAGCTGCAGTACTAGAAAACTATGACCCAGACAGAATTGCTCATCGTTATGAAGAACTCTACTTCTCTCTGTTGAGTGGCCAGAACTCTGCGTTTTAGGGCGCAAGGAGGGCGATCCCGAGCGGTCTGAATAGTAGTCGGCTAAAAATTACAAGTTTGCAGAGCTAGTATAAAATTACATCTGGATAGATTGTGTGCATGAGAGGAGAGCTTGACCCAGAAAAATCGTGAGGTGCCTCAATATTTCTGCCTGATTTTACGTGATCGAACGACTAAGGAACTGACCGACTGCATAGCTCGGTTAAAAAATTATTCCCCTACTAAGGCTCTCATGCGTAAGTCATCTCGATTATTCTTATCCAATCTATCCATTCCCTTTTCCTTGGTAGCTACCTCGCTCACCCTGGGCGGACTGCTTGTTTCCGGCTGCGGAGGAGACGATGGTACTTCCAAGGGGGACGGTTCTAGTGCGTCTGACTCAAATGGAACTGGCGCTGCGACGGGAAGCGGCGCTGCGACGGGAAGCGGCGCTGCGACGGGAAGCGGCGCTGCGACGGGAAGCGGCGCTGCGACGGGAAGCGGCGCTGCGACGGGAAGCGGAGCCACCAACGGTGGTGGTGGTGCTGGCAGTGGCGGGGCCGGAACCGAAACAGGAGGAACCGCTGCAACCGGAGGCAACTCGGGGGCAAATTGTGGTGCGGTCGACGAAGCGTGCTGCGCAGGTAACCAATGCGACGCTGGTTCTGTTTGCGATGCCGGCCAATTCGGTTCGGGGACCTGTGTCACCTGTGGAGGCGCCGACGAAGCCTGTTGTTCCGGTGACACCTGTGGAGACGGCGGCTGCTGCGTTGGCGACACTTGTGTAGCTGACAAGGACTCTTGTGGTGCTGGCTCTACTTGCACGAGTGGCGCCTGCGATGGTTGCGGAGCAACTGACGAAGCTTGCTGCGAGGGAAGCTGTCAATCCGGTAATGCCTGTGCCGGCGGTGGTTTTGGTGGGCCAGGTGCTGGTACTTGTGAGGCTTGTGGCGCTGACGGTGACACTTGTTGCTCGGACGGTTCCTGCGAGTCTGGGGCAGTCTGCATCAATGGTTTTGGTGGCGATACATGTCGTAGCGAATGCGGCGCAGAGGGGCAGGATTGCTGCGCTGGCGGTAGAGGAGGAAGAGGATGCTCTGGAGAGTTACGCTGTGGAGCCGATAGTCAGAAGTGTGAAGCTGCTCCGGCTTGTGGTGGTGACGGCGAAGAATGCTGTCGTAACGGCGGGGTCGACGAACTATGCGACGCTGGTCTCAACTGCGACTTCAACACGTTCATGTGCTCTACAGACACAGCGGGAGCATGCGGTCAGATTGACCAAGAGTGTTGCAATGGCCCCGGAGGTGACTTTTGCATCAGTGGGGCTTGTAAGAACGGCACTTGTAGCCCCTGAACGTAAAAACTTTCTAGAGTATTTATTCTAAAAAAGTTCAAAGAAGGGGGCGCCGCTTGTCGGGGCTCCCTTTTTTATGCCAATATTTGAATGTTAATCGGTATTTATCCGTTCACTTTGCGGTACAATGGCTTTTTTAGACAGATGAATTTCTACGCACAATGGGGCTCATAATGGGCGTGCTCTCATTCGTACTGCCCTTGCTCGTAGAGTTTATTTCTCCAATCTCCGAAAAAGAGCAGCTCGAAGTATTGCATGCCTGTGGTCGCGCACTGCAAGACGAGATCTGCGAGGAGGTGTCGGAAAAAGATCCTTCAAAGGAAAGTTTGCGTGCGAGCGTGGAGTATTCCGAGTCAGAGCATGTGCTCATAGAAATTAGGGGAGAACAATCGTCTCAGCAGATCTATGCATCAAGGGAACTTCTGTTTAGTCCGGTGGATGCGCCGAGCGATCGAGCCCATGCCATTGGGCTAACACTGGGAATCTTGGCTGGTACACTACGGCAAGCACAGAGAAAAAGTCTTGATAAGACTGACCAGGAGGCTCTCGTTTTAGAAAAGCGCGGGGGGACCTTGCCCGCAGGGGCGGAAATTGCGCGGCCCCTGCAGGCGAAGGATCGCGCACTCTCTCCTCCAGTGAGTAGATCTCACGTGGGGATCGGCGCAGAAGTGGGGGCTGATTATTCTCCGAGTTTAGGGGCTGCGGGGCCGGCAATGAGTCTTTTAGGAGCATGGAAACCTTATCTGCACCCAATCTATTTGCTCTTGCGTATTGAAGGAGCTCGCTACCGGGGGTCAAAACCTATGCCTCACCTGAATTTCGTATCAGGGGGCCTAGGTTTAGGCTTTCAATGGGATTGGAGTCGCACGGCGTTACTTAGGAGGCCGATCCTAATAACCTTTCCAACTATGATTGAGGAGTGAGTTCATAGTTCCATTCGCCGCGTTCATTGTCGGGGGCGAGGGTGAGACCCTCCATTTGCGCCTTGGACACGACA
>Ga0256845_1000429_pt1 | contig 39893 bp, 39 predicted proteins | sample RiftiametaG_FD_189101 | JGI IMG/M metagenome (GOLD analysis project Ga0256845, IMG submission 189101) | Tube worm associated microbial communities from hydrothermal vent at the East Pacific Rise, Pacific Ocean - Riftia | ecosystem: Host-associated > Annelida > Integument > Unclassified ...
TCAACGAACTCAGTGAACCGTCTGAAGCTGTTGAAAGAATTGAAGACATCAACGAACTCAGTGAACCGGCTGAAGCTGTTGAAAGTATAGAAGATATCAACGAACTCAGTGAACCGGCTGAAGCTGTTGAAAGTATAGAAGACATCAACGAACTCAGTGAACCGGCTGAAGCTGTTGAAAGTATTGAAGATATCAACGAACTCAGTGAACCGGCTGAAGCTGTTGAAAGTATTGAAGATATCAACGAACTCAGTGAACCGGCTGAAGCTGTTGAAAGTATTGAAGACATCAACGAACTCAGTGAACCGGCTGAAGCTGTTGAAAGTATTGAAGACATCAACGAACTCAGTGAACCGGCTGAAGCTGTTGAAAGTATAGAAGACATCAACGAACTCAGTAAACCGGCTGAAGCTGTTGAAAGTATAGAAGACATCAACGAACTCACTGAACCGATTGAAATAGCACTTGATAACGAAAGCCTGGAACAAAAAGAGACCCTTGAACCGGAAGAAACAGAAGAAATGGAAGCTGATTCGGCATTGGATGGATTGTTCAGTGATGATGAAAACGAAATGAATACTTCATCGGCAGATATGAATACTGCAGCACTGCAATCTGAAAATAACACAGATGCAATAACCTCCCCTCTTGAATCAGAAGAAGTTTCAATTAATAATATTTCAGATATTGTTGATTCACGGTATCTCGATGAAGGTGAAGTTTTAGGAAAAGCTTCACCGGAAGAAATAACTTCTGTTCTTAATGCAGCCGCTGGTGATACAACCCAAGATGAAAATAATCTTCCCTATGATACCGAACCATATGCCGAGATGGAACACGCTTCACTTGAAGAATTAAATAAAGCAATGGATACGATGGCAACCCCAATGATATCTAATTCATCGAATGAACTTCGTTCAACCGTTCTTCCTCCGGTTAATGCTGCAGAAATGGAAGGTCCGGAGTATATCACCGGTACTCAGGTTATACCGGTTGATGAGATCCCTGATATTGTTGTAACTCCCCCTGAAAAACCTTCTGCTGATGAAATTAAGATATCTGATGAAAACACAGCATTTGATACAACGACTCATACCTTATCAGAGGAGACTTTGACAGAAAGCATTCTGGCTGACGACACCAACAATATTAATATAAGCGGTTTTAAGAAAGCAAATATTGATGATGTGAAAAAAGTCATGTTGTATCTTGATGATTTAATGGAACAGCTTCCTGAAGAACGTATTAAAGAATTTGCTGAATCCGAATACTATAATTTATATAATACTATTTTCATGAATTTAGGAATATAATGAGCCTGCGCGATAAACTGCAACAATACCATAACGGCACTCGTAGTGATGCTGAACAAGCTGAAGCACATGAAGATGCATTATGGGAAGATGAAATTAATGCTGAAATAGCTTCTCATGACGGATATATTGATGGTCATCAAAATCTTATTGATCTCAAAGAATCAAAAAAGCAAGCGGAAATTGAATTAGGGATACGAAAAAAACATTCAGACAATGCCTCTGACAATATGATTGAACGAAACAAACTCAATCTCACGACTCTTTTTGAAATAGCACAAGAACTCAATTCAACACTTGAACTACATCGTTTATTGGAAATTTTACTCTATACCTGTATCGGACAACTGGGAACTGATACCGTCAGTATATTTTTATCAGAAGACAACGATACATTACGATTGAAGATTCATAAAGGGCTTGATGATCTGACTGATAAAAAGATGAGCATTAATCAAAATGCAGATTTTATACAATGGCTTTTTAAAAATGCGCGCCCGGTTGCCATTACTGATTTACCTTCTGACATTGACCATATTGATGATTTCAAAATATTACAGGCAGCACAAACACAACTCGTTGTACCGCTGATCAGCAAAGATAAACCGGTTGGTATTTTTTGTCTTGGAGCTCGCCTGACTGAAACACATTATTCTGAAAGTGATATTGAATTTGCTTCAACTATTGCCGGATTTGCTGCCATTGCCATTGAGAACGCACGACTACTGAATTCATTGATGGAAACAAATACACATCTCGATAATAAATTAGCTGAGCTCTCAACATTGTATGATATTGCGGGTATTATGAATACCAGCAATGATTTACATGAATTGCTGTCCTTACTGACAGAAACCTTAGCAACCGGATTTTCTGTTGCCCAAGCAGCAATTATTTTACGGTATCCCAATTCATCGACCTTCCGCTGTTCACAATCGCTCGGATTGTCTGAAATATCACAATCATTATTAACCTTTACCACAAATGACGATATTTACCTGAACTATTTAAATACAACGACCCCGATTCGGCTGCGTGATATACATACTGAACCATGGTTCAGCACCCATCTTGCTTTGGAAGATATTCCAAACGGCGATTTTTTTATTATACCATTAATTGCCGGCGGGAAAACACTCGGAATGATGCTGCTGCTTGATTTTTCAAATCCTATACAGGAAGGCATTGAAAAACTATTCTCTATTATTGCTTCGCAAATAGCACCTCAGATTCTCGCAACGCTTTTACTGGAGCAGCGCCGTTCCGAACAGCGGGACCCTTTCTCCCCGCTTATTGATACCTTGACAATGGAAATACACCGTGCCGAAGAATTCGATGCTCCGGTCGGATTAATAAAAATAACTATAAAGAATTACAGCGAATTACTCGCACAGCACACGGCACGTGAAATCGAACAGTTTATAAATGATATACAAAACATTTGCGCTCATATCAGCGGTGAGAATGCGTATATCTATCGAATTTCAAATAATGCAATAATTACGATTATTCCGGGAGCAGGAACGGAATCCTGCATGACATATATTGAATCAATGAAATCAGCGATGGCGTCTCAGGAATCACTGAACAAACCCGAATACAGTCTTATTATTACTTTTAAGCATGCGCACTTTCCCGATAACGGATCTGATGCATTAACCTTAACGCATTATTTGAATACTGATTAACCGCTTATGGAACATTGTATAGAAGGCGATATTTCCCCTGAACAGCAGCTCCCACACTATGAAGGTAATGTTCATGTTACCGGTTCGTTAAAAAACAACTCGTCATTAATTGCTGCCGGAGATATTATTATTGATGGTTCGGTTCGTAATGCTTTTGTACATTCCATTAATGGCAGTATATTCATTCACGGGGGTATTGCCGGTACAGCCTCTGAAATAATTGCACTTGGTGATATCAAGGCACAGTATCTCAGTGATGCTACAATTTCATGTATGGGGACACTCTATATAAACGATATGATTTCCAATGCAACGGTATATGCAAATAATGCGGTTATGGTGGAAACCGGCAATGGTCTTATTAATGGCGGACGAATTATTGCCGGACGTGAAATAAACACACGAATTATCGGATCAGACAATCAGAGTATCCGCACTGATATTCGTATTGAAAACCGCCGCCAACGTGAAATGTATGAAACCCTCATTGCCATTGAACGCCATCTTGCAGCAAAACGTATTGAACGCGGTAAATTAAGACGAATGGTGAGTATTGTCCAGCAACTGGGAAAACGAGTCGTAAATCTTCCGGAAGCAAAAAAACGCGAACTCGCGCAGCAACTAGCTGACTTAAAACAGGTTCAAAACGAAATCAACCGTATTAATACCCGAAAAAAACAACTTGAAGATGAAAACAATGATTTAAAAAAAGTCATCAAAGTAATTCGCGTTAAAGATACCGTGTACCCCGGTGTATGCATTGAAATTGAAAATTCAAAATTATCAGTTCAGGAAAAATATCATGCTGTTGTTTTTTATAAAAGCGGTATTGTTATTGCCGGCCGACTTGATTTGTTTCGTGAACGTATGCGGCGATTAATGGAAGGATAATCTTATGAAACGATTCATGCTGCTATCTTGTTTATTGTTCTGTATGATTATTTCATTACCATTGCAGGGTAATGAACATAACAATGCTGAGAATCACTTCAAGAATGCTTTTCATGCGTATCAACAGCAGGACTATAGCAACGCACGCACACTTTTCCAAATAATTTTACGCCATGATCCTCAATGTATCCCGGCACAACGATATTCTGATCGCTGTTCATTCTTCCTAAAAGAGAACCTTCCCGGCACAACACCGTACCATATTAATACTGCGCTTAATACAGCTGTATATTCTGCAGAATTAATGAGGATCGGATACCAATATTTTCTTGCCGGTAAATTTAATGATGCAAAAAGCGCCTATATCAATGCACAACGTCTGGGCATACATACACGACAAGCACTATTCGGTTTATTTGAAATCAGCCTTGCTGAAAACAATAATCGTTGTGCTCAAGAATATATCGTTCCACTGATTACCGACACCACTGCATATTGGTATGAACTGCATTGTGCGGCAAATTATTCACTCATGAACGAAGACACTGAGATCGCCGAAGATTTATTTGCACGGGCATTACAACTCCGCGATGATGACGCTTCATTACTCAGCGATTATGCATATTTTTTACTAACCGTTCATACTGCCACAAAAGAAACAATTGCTGTTGTTAAAACGCTGTCATATAAAGCGCTACAGTATACGACAAACTATATTCCGGCATTATATGTTCTTGCTGAAGCATATTCTTCTGAGAAAAACTATCATACCGCAATAACACTTTATCGTCAGATTACTGCATTGAACCCTGCAACCACCCGTGAAAGAGCGTATGTATATTATGCACACATGATGGATATTATCCTTACGGATCGCATTGTTCATTTTGATCTTATAAATATTCCATTATATGAGAATAATAATAATCTGACTGAACGTTACCGAGAAATATTAGAAAATCCTATTGACACCGAAGCGTTGCTTTTTTTACCCGAATGGATAGTTCCATTAAATAATGATTTAAAAACAGTATTCGATTCTTATACATCCGGTGTTATTAATAATGAAAATCTTTTTGCGCATCGATGGGAAATTATTAAAAAATATGTTTTGGAATAACCGGCAGTATCATCTTTTCAGGTCGAGAGTGATGACCTGTAAAACTGATTAGAGTGCAGCAAGAATAGCTTTAATAAACACCGGAAGATCATCAGGTGTTCGTGCGGTTATCAGATTATTATCAATAACACATGCTTCATCCACCCACTGTGCTCCGGCTGCTTCGAGATCATCCCGCACTGCCATAAAACTAGTTACTGTACGTCCCGTGATACGTTTACTGCTTACTAATATCCATCCGCCATGGCAAATTGACGCGACCATCTTGTTACGATCAAGCATTACAGCAACAAATTCTGCTGCAGCAGGTGTCCGGCGCATAAAATCCGGCGCCCATCCGCCCGGAATGATAACCCCATCATATTCTGATACTGTAATATCTCGGCAGGCAATATCCGCTTTTATCGGATATCCGTATTTTCCGATATATTCTTTCTTTTCAGTACCAACGATAACCACTTCATGTCCCGCTTCACGTAATCGTAGGAACGGGTACCATACTTCAAGATCCTGATATTCCTGTTCAACTAAAATTGCTATTTTTGCCATAAAAGCTGCTCCTTGTATATTAATTGATATTATTAATATACCAATTATTCCCCCGTTTAATAAAATGAATTGGTATTTCCCACACCATCATTTGAACATATACCACTGCATGCGTATCATCTATTTTCACCAATGCACGACCGGTTGATGATTCATGATATGCAGTAAGCGCAACCGAACTTTTATGCTGTAAAACAGAATGTAATGTACACCATAACGAAAACGCCGCTCCGGGGTTTTGCAGCATCCATTGTTGTGCTTCCTGCGGATCCAGTAAGGTGAGATCACGATAATTCTGTTGTCCGAATGGATATTTTTTATCAAAAAGATATGGGCAATCAGCACCAACGTATAATCGAGTATTCATATAGGCAATAAATTTCTGCCATACTACTTGAACATCATCGGAGGTTGTAGCGGGTATATGTATATTATTTATGTAATATATAATAATAAAGAATGTAATGCCGGAAAGTATCACGACAAGAACAATCCAAAGCGGGATTTTTCTAATATATCCAATAAACGGCTTCAGCTGCATGGTATCTATTGCAATTCATCACGAAACCAGTTAATAGTTGCTTTTAATCCGTCACGTATACCTACCATCGGTTTCCATTGAAGAATATTATTCGCACGTGATAAATCAGGTCGCCGCATTTTCGGATCGCCCTCCGGTAATGGTTCATAGCGTATTTCACTCTTTGAACCTGAGAGCTCAATTATTAACTGTGCAAACTCTAGAATAGTAATTTCAAAGGTACTGCCGATATTGACCGGGTCAGTATAATCACTCATCAATAATCGGTATCCACCTTCAATATTATCGGAGACATAACAAAACGATCGTGTTTGCGAACCATCACCATACACGGTTAACGGTTTATTCTGAAATGCCTGAAGGATAAAGTTTGGCACAACACGCCCATCATCACCACGCATATGCGGTCCGTAGGTATTAAATATCCGCATTATTCTTGTATCAACACCATGAATCCGATGATATGCCATGGTCATTGATTCAGCAAATCGCTTTGCTTCGTCATAGACTCCCCTTATGCCGATTGGATTAACATTGCCGAGATACGTTTCAGGCTGCGGATGTACTAACGGGTCACCATACACTTCACTGGTTGATGCAATAAGGACACGCGCTTTTTTTTCTTTCGCAAGCCCCATTACATTATGGGTACCCAAAGCATTTACCTTTAATATCTGAATAGGAACTTTCGGAAAATCAATCGGACTGGCAGGTGATGCAAAATGCATGATATAATCAACTGAACCGGTGATATCAATGTACTTTGTTATATCATGTTCAATAAAATTGAAATCAGGATTACTGAATAACGCTTCAATATTTTTCTTTTGACCGGTTATAAAATTATCAATACCAATAACACTATAGTCCTTCTCTAATAAATACCGGCATAAATGTGAGCCGATAAATCCGGCAGCACCAGTGATAACAACTGTTTTTTTCATTATATTTCTCTCCGTCGTCCTTGTACGCGTACTTTAATTTTATATGCATATAAACGAATAAGGTGTTTAATATAATCAGAATATACCTTCCCATCAAGTTTACTTTTACCAACATTTCTATTTCTGAATATATACGGGATTTCAATAAATGAATGATAGGGACATTTTACGAGTATTTCCAATAATATTTTATAACCAATCGGATTCAATCGATCAACATAGAGAACATCGCGATTAATAAAAAAGTAACCGGACATCGGATCATGAATCTTTGTAAGCATTCGTGCAAAAGAAGTTGCAACACGAGAGATAATTTGTCTGACAAATGGCCATTCTTCACATCCCCCACCCTTCATATATCGACTGGGCACTACAACATCAATGCCTTTTTCCATCTGTACTACTAATTTCGGTAAAAGCTCCGGCGGATGCGAAAGATCAGCATCCATAACGCCGATATATTGTCCGGTTGCTTCACGAAATCCGCGAATGACCGCAGTTGATAATCCACGCTCTTTTTTTCGTACGACAAGCTGTACCGGATATTTTTTTGATAGTTTCTTTATAACCGCCGGTGTTCCATCCTTACTATTATCATCAATTATAATAATCTCATAATCATTCCTGCGTCCCATTGCCTTTTTAATTGCCGGAATTAAAACACTTAAATTTTCTGCTTCATTCAATGTTGGAATGATAATACTAATATTTTTTCTTTTTTTATTCACGTTTGTATTTCCATATCTCCTGTATTTATTTTATACTCATACTGTGCAATAATACTTCTGAGTTTATTTTTAATAATCTGCGGGGATGCAGTATCTATGCTTTTAATAAGATTATCAATATCTTTTTTCAAATATTTTAAATTGGTTTTCTCTTGTGCAGTAATATACAATTTTTTATATTGAAGTGCATTCTGTTTTTCATGCTGATTCAATAATTCTTCATGCAGCTTTTCTCCGGGACGAATACCGGTGATCTCAATGGCGATATCCTTATCAGGGTCCAAACCGGATAGACGAATAAGCTGGCGTGCTAAATCAATAATTTTTACCGGCTGCCCCATATCTAAAATAACTATTTCACCGCCGCGACCGTATGCCGCACTTTGTAATACTAACCGGCTTGCTTCCGGAATAGTCATAAAATATCTCACCATCGCAGCATCAGTAACCGTAATCGGACCGCCTTGTTTAATTTGTTGCTTAAACACTTCAACAACTGAACCTCGACTCGCAAGCACATTACCAAAACGTACACAAACATATATCCCATTCTTTTTCTGTGCTGCCTGTAACGTAATAAGTTCTGCAATACGTTTCGTCATACCCATCACTGATATCGGATTAACCGCTTTATCAGTTGATATCATAACAAAATGTGCAGTTGCATTCTCAGAAGCTACTTCAACCATATTTTGTGTCCCGACAACATTATTCCAAATTGCTTCCACCGGGAATTGTTCCATTAATGGTACATGTTTATGGGCGGCTGCATGAAAAACAACATCCGGATGATAGGATGCAAATATCCTCCGCACACTTGAAATATTCTGAATATCCGCAATGACCGGGATCCATGTAATCTTAGAATATAAACTTTGTAATTCCAGCATTACTTTATAAATACTGTTTTCACCATGTCCAAATAATAACACCCGTTTCGGGTTAAACACTGCTGCCTGGCGGCATAATTCTGAACCAATACTTCCGCCGGCACCGGTAATCAACAGTGTTTTATTCTGTAATAACGCTGAAATCGGTTGCGTTTCAAGAACAACTTCATCACGTCCTAATAATTCTTCCATTTCTACGGAACGAATTTGATTCCATCGAACTTCCCCTTCAATGATTTGGCGGGTACTGGGAACAACTAATGTATGCAGCTGTGCTTGTTCACATAATTGGATAATACGCATACGATCCTGATATGATGCTGAGGGCATTGCAAGAATAGCACCATAAATATTTTCTTTTTTCGATAATTCCTGAATTTCATCAGTCCTGCCGATTACTGTAATCGCGTCAATTTTCGTTCCGATTTTTTCAGGTTTATCATCAAGAAATCCGGTAATCTGTATACCCATCATTGAAGCACGCTGTATTTCACGCAACACCATTTGTCCCGCTTCGCCGGCACCAATTATAAAATATGATTTTTGAATAGAATTGTTTCGTTTCATCGTTTTATTATCGTATATTGTCGTATAATCAGCAATACATCAATACTCAACCGATATCATTAAATCATTTGTGCTTTTATGCACATAACTTTACGTTCTACGTATTTGTACATAGAAAAGGTTCTTCTCCAAACAATCATTCCGGTTTAATTTGGGAGGGTAACCGAAATAATTGTTAGAACCCACCACGTTTGCGGAGAAGAACCATAATATATTCATTAATACCAGTACAGGCATAATTTGTCAATATTGGTCAAGATAGTCTTTTAATTTTCTGCTCCGAGTCGGATGGCGTAATCGACGTAATGCTTTTGCTTCTATTTGTCTGATCCGCTCTCTTGTAACCTTAAATACATACCCGACTTCTTCTAAAGTATATGAATACCCGTCATCAAGACCAAAACGCATACTTAATATTTTCTGTTCACGCCGCGGTAATGTTTCCAAAACACTATTAATGTGCTCCTGCAATAAATTGTAGGTTGTTACATTACGCGGATTGGAAAACTCTTTATCTTCAATAAAATCCCCCAATTGACTGTCATCATCTTCACCAACCGGTGTTTCAAGACTAATTGGTTCACGAGCCGTGTCATAAACACTTTTTACTCTGCTTATCGGCCACCCGAGACGTTCGCTAATTTCTTCAATAGTCGGTTCCCGTCCGAATTCCTGCATCAATATACGTGATTCACGCATTACTTTATTAATTTGTTCAATCATGTGAACCGGTATACGAATAGTTCGTGCCTGATCACTAATAGCCCGTGTAATTGCCTGCCGTATCCACCATGTGGCATATGTTGAAAACTTATAGCCTTTGCGATACTCAAATTTGTTCACTGCTTTAATCAACCCGATATTACCTTCCTGAATTAAATCAAAAAAGTTCAATCCGCGATTAGTATACCGCTTTGCAATCGAAACAACGAGTCGAAGATTTGCCTGCACTAATTCATCTTTTGCACGAGCGATTTTAAATTTTCCTTCTTCAATACGTTTTTCCGTCTGCATCATAATTTCAAAAGAAACACCCATGTCCTGTTCAATACGTTTTATCTTTCGTTCATTATTCTGTACATCACGAACCAGTCCCTGTATCTGTTCCGGTGAAAGTTTCATTTCTTTTTTCAGCCGTACTTGCTCACGTCGTTTACTAAGCAATTTCGGCAGCACTTTAATTTCTTTGATGGAACGATTGTATTTATTTTCAATTTCACGAAACCACCCGTTTATCTCATTAATTCGTTCAACACTGGAATTAATTTTTTCCGCAACACGTAAATATTCAGCAGGATGAATACGAGCTTTCGCAATCGCACGTAATATTGCAGCAATTGCTTTTGAGCATTTATCCTGAATATCAGTATACTTTTTCGTATCTGATTTTACTGTTTCCAGTGATTCGGTGTACTTCTCATAGTATTTAATGCCTTTTTTAATCGCTGATTGCAATTCGGTTAATTTTTTCTGATAACGTTGTTTTACGGCTGTTGTAATATTCGGCGGAACATTTTCAAATAAATCAGTTACAAAATATTTTTTTTGCTTAATCTTTTGAAAGATTTTCATTAAATCATAAACCATAATCATTGAATCATTAACGGCATTTTCAATCGTCTTTTCCCCGGATTCAATACGTTTTGCTAAATCGACTTCTTCCCCACCCGTTAACAATGATACACGCCCGATTTCATGCAGATATAATCGAATAGGATCTTCAATATAGCCTTTTCGGTCGCGATATACCTGACTTACGGGAGCTCTTGTATCGGGTGCACCTGAATCAATTTTCGTTGTTGCCTTCGTTGAAGCTTTACCGCTCATCTCATCAACTATTTCAATACCATGTTTTGATAAGAGAATAAACAAATCGTCTATTCTATCCGAACTTAATATCTCATCCGGAAGACGCTCATTTATTTCATCATATGAAAGTTCTCCGTTCGCTTTGCCAATTTGAATAAGTTTTTTAACTTCAGGCATTTTTGCCAGTTCCATGTAGTACTGTCCTCCACGTGTTATAATTGCAGTAACATAGGTTTTTCCTGAATGAGTCGTAATCGTTCATTTTTCAATGCACTCAATTCGGAAAGATACTGCTCAATGACGGATTCCTGCCGTGCTTGTTGTGCTGCATACAGCGCACTTTCTTTATACTCAATTCTTGTCATCAATCGTTCCATGTAAAATGCACGATATGTTTCCTGAAATATTTGATCAGTATTATCCTGATAAACACCGCGTATTATTTTTTCACGAATCGATTGCGTAATGGGTGATGTATTAATCATTTCCAGAATACTTTCATAGGTTAATGGAACTTGTGATTCATATAATTCCAATAAAACACTAAATACACGTCGCACTTCAGCATCTTTAAAATCAGACGGCTGATGATGCGCAACTATTATTTTCAAATATTCAGGTCTGATACAAAGTATTTCAATGAGCATCCGTTCAATTTTCGATTCAACAACATCTACAGTGCTGTTTATAGGAACTTCCGGCTTGTATCCTGCACTATGTCGGTTATTTCGACTTTTTACATAACGCGTATACTCATTTAAAAGCGCTTCTTCTTTAATGTGAAGAAATAATGATACTTCTTTTAAATATTCAGAAACTTCAATAGCATTTTGTACTAACATGATAAAACTAAAAAGCTCATGTGTTACCGAAACCTTCTGCGCGGCGCTAATGAGCGGCATAGTGCGCGTAAAATAAGTTAAAAGCCAATGAATCGGTGATGCTGCCGTTGCTAATAATTCTTTAAATGATGCAGTACCATGGGTCTTACAAAACTCATCGGGATCAGTTCCTTCCGGTAACTGCAGCACAGAGATGCCCATTCCATTTTCAAAACATACACCAATACTTGCCTGTGCTGCTTTCTCGCCGGCTGCGTCACTGTCAAATACACATACTATATGACTGCAGTACCGCTTCAATAGTTTTACCTGATTCGGTGTTAATGCCGTTCCCATGGGGGCAACCGCATTGCAAAAACCATGCTGATGCAGCATTATCACATCAAAATATCCTTCACAAATAAGTGCGGTATTCGTTTTCTTTATTTCTTTATAAGCAGCATGAATCCCATAGAGAATACTTCCTTTATGAAAAACAGCAGTTTCAGCAGTATTCAGATATTTAACACTATCTTTTTCATTATGCAGAATTCGTCCGCCAAATCCGATAACACGATTATAATGATCAATTATTGGAAAAATAATTCTATCTCTAAATATATCAAAGAATGCATTATTGTTTTTTCCCGTTGATGCTAAAGCCGCTTCTAATATTGATGCACGTGAATATTTTTCCTGTTGCAATTTATCAGTAAGACAATTCCAACCGGAGCGCGCATACCCTAATCTGAAGGTTCGCAAACTATCCAATGTTAAACCTCTATCACTCAGATAATTACGGGCAATAAGTCCTTCCGGTGACTGATGAAGTGTCCATTCATAATATGCAAGTACTTTTTCATTTAATGTATATATTCGCTCCCGCCGTTGTGCCGTTTCAGACATTTCGGATGCGGTATATCTACTTAAATCAATTCCGGCTTTTCCGGCAATAAGCCGAACCGCTTCCGGAAAAGTAATATGTTCTATTTCCATTACAAATTTAAAAACATTACCGCCTGCCTTACAACCGAAACAGTGATACATTTGTTTCTCCGGACTGACGGTAAATGACGGAGTTTTCTCATCATGAAAAGGACATAATGCTTTATAATTTTTTCCGGCTTTAATCAGTGATACATAATCACCGATAATATCTTCTATACGTGCTTGATGACGTATTTCATCTAACACATCCTGTGGGTACATCAATGGCAGAATTTCTCCAATACAAATGTTAAGTTAATTATAATGCTCCGTACTTTTTTTATACAACATAAAGCATTGAATATCCTTTATTTTTATCTTACTTAATGAATTATTTTGTAATAATATATTGAACAGCGGTTTCATCACAATGTGCAAATTTTGGACATTTAACACAATCCTGCCATATTTTTTCCGGTAATGAATCTTTATTGATAGTTTCAAAACCAAGATTATTGAAATAATCCTCAAGATATGTCAGCGCAAATATTTTTTCCAGTCCAATTTTTTCACCAATAGAGAGCGCATGATGTATTAATTGTTGCGCAATACCTTTGTTACGATACTCGGGCTGCACCACCAGGGAACGGATTTCACCAAGTGTTTGTGTATAGACCCGCAGACAAACACATCCGTATATGCCATTATCCTCATATACCAGATAATTAAGAATATGTTCAAGAACAAAATCCTCACTCACTGATAGTACTTTACCATTATGGGCAGCAGTATTAATCAATTGCATTATTTCAGCAACATCAGCACTTTGAGCATGTCGTATCATGATAGTGACCTTTACATTGACAGTATCTTCAGCACCGTATATAATACCAGCACCTTATATGGAGGTTACGTATGAATAAGAAAAATCCACTTGCACCGCCACCACCGCAGCAGCTTCAAATAGAAATTGATCCGAAACAAGCTGAAGGTGTTTATTCAAACGCTGTTCTTATCGCACATTCCGACAGCGAATTCATTCTTGATTTTGCGCGGCAATTACCGGCACAACAAAAAGCACGTATTCATGCACGTATCATTATGAACCCGAAAGCATGTAAAATGTTCCTTTCGGCACTTGCCGATAATATTAATAAATTTGAATCTAAATTCGGTCCGATTAAAAAACCTGAAACCACACCGATAATGATGTCGCAACAAAGCGATACAAAACACTGACAGTAGTGTATCTATGCATCCAGTGTCCTGAATTGTTTTAAATACATAATAATAAAATCATCAAGTAACTCTCCATCCATCATTGCTTTAATATTGGATGTTTCATACTGGGTCCGTAAGTCTTTGACCATCGTATACGGCTGAAAAACATAACTGCGAATTTGACTGCCCCATTCAATGGAACGTTTTTCTCCGGTTTTTTGATCAATCTCATTTTTTCGTTTCTGCCGTTCCATTTCATACAGCTTTGATCGTAATAATTTCATTGCGACTGCTCGATTTTGATGCTGGCTGCGTTCATTCTGACACGTAACAACAGTATTGCTCGGCAGATGTGTAATACGCACCGCTGAATCCGTTGTATTGACATGCTGCCCGCCGGCACCGGTTGCCCGATAGGTATCAATGCGGATATCATTTTCATTAATTTCCAATTCTATTTCATCACCAATTTGCGGCACCGCTTCAACTGCCGCAAATGAAGTATGACGACGGGCATTTGCATCAAACGGACTGATACGAACCAGCCGATGCACACCATGTTCAGCTTTTAAATAACCAAAAACATCTTCACCTTCAACTGAAAGAGTTACATTTTTAATTCCCGCTTCATTGCCCGGCTGATAATCAAGAATGGTAACTTTAAACTTTTTTCGTTCAAGCCATCGTGAATACATACGATAAAGCATTGCTGCCCAATCACATGATTCCGTACCGCCGGCACCGGGATGAATGTTTAAAAAACAATTCAATCGATCATCATCATCCGTAAAAAGCATACTATCATCAAGGTGATAAAACCGATCAGCGATATCAGATATCGTTGTATGTATTTCTTCTATCATTGCAGTATCATTTTCCTGTTCTGCCATGACTAATAATTCTGCAGTGTTCTCAAGCTCAGTCATAAGCGCAATCCATGGCGAAACAGATTTTTTTATATGAGAAATAGTTTGCATAATATCATTGGCGCGTTTTGCATCATTCCAGAAATCCGGTCCGGCGGCACGTGCCTCAAGTTCCGCCAATTCTTTATTTTTCTCATGAATATTCAACTGCTGAATACGTTCCCGTAATGCAGTCTGCAACTCATCTATATTTATATCCGTTGTTTCACTCATGATAACCTTTAATATTCCTGATAACAGTATTTTAGATTAATTAATATGCAAATGCAAGAGCAGCCCGAATAACTAATTGTTGACCGGTATTGATCGGGACATATTTGCCTTTCGTATTCTTTGCGATAACTTTCCAATTGTTACGGGGATCACCGATATATTCGGCATAATATGCAATATCAATTTTAAAATGTATATACATTATCGGTGCAAGAACCCCGGATAATAAACAGCATACCGGATTACGCCCCTGCCAAAAATCGTGTCTGCCTATATTAAACTTCGGAAAGTAAAATGCATCCGGACGCAACCATTTTGCAACCGGAATATGACTTAAAAAACGAAGATTGATATCTATTCCAAAACCTACTGTTGGAAATCCCTGATTAATACCACCACGCAAAAACAGCAAACGATATAAAAATGGGAATTCACACCCGGCATGCCATTTATTCCAAAATGAATATCCTTGTGTATGAAAAATATCATCAATATCAATCGAAAGAATTGGATTATAAATAAAGGGCTGTAATCTGAACTGAGGGATATATGCTGCACCAAACCGAAAGTCCGGCGCGATTAAACTATCCGGTCCATCATCCCACCAATATATCCGTGAATATGCATCACGAATAATCAACCCGAACCGCCATGCGGCATTCGGATATGCAAGCAATCCAATATCAAACCCGAACCCTTTTCCGATTCGAATAATATCATTGGGGGCTCGGGGCATCCCTGTACTTTTATTTTGAAATAAATTTGCAATTGCGGTTCCGCTTCCGCTAATAGCGTTTATTTGATTTTTTAATGCTTTTTGATTATTCTCAAGCCAGATATTCGCTTGAAGAAAATCTTCATATGATTCAATTTTAAATTTTGAACGGTAAAATACTTTTGATGTAACTCCAAATGCCCATTTCTGTGTTTTGGGCATATAAAAACCAAAACTGAATGGAGCAACAATATCTGATTGAATATATATTTTAGGCAAAGGAGGCAGTAATAACTCATCAAATTTAATACGCAGTTGCGTTTTTGAATACAGCCCGAATCCGACATTGCGGCGAATATGACTTATTATTTCAGACTGGAAAACATATGCATCATTAAAACCAATAAGCTGCTTGATTGCTGGTACGATGGTATTCGATATTTCTGCCGGTGATAAATTGGTATAATGTGTTTTTCGACTTAGATCAATTTCATTAAAATAGCGATTCAGCGGATTATATTTAAATGCTTGAATCTTATACATTAGATTGGATATCGTTGCAAACATATCTTCATTCGTTGAGACCGACGGTATAACACTATGATTCAGCAAGGTTATCAATGCATCACGCTTTTGTTTATTGATAATATTTAAACCAATACCCATTTCAACATTGCCGAGTCGTGTTTCTCCGATATTATGATATTGTATTTTCCATTTCGTCGGATTGTGTAATGCTTCAACGATATTTATTTTTTTTCGTCCCCATATTGCTAATCCCGCCGGATTATAAAATAAAAGATTTGCATCATCAGCGATAGCAGTATGAGTACAACCCATCGATTTAACGCGAATGTCATCATAGAGAAACGGCTCACCATCCCAGTATAGTTGCGTTCCTGCAATGACAGAGCTTGTACCAGCTATTACAACGAAAAAAAGTATTGCCCACAGTATAAGAATATTTTTCATTATTTATTCCAATGCTGCCAAAAAAACAGTTTTCTATTGAACATATCACTCACAAAAGTAAAACTATCAAATAGCCCTTCACCGGGACCCGGACCGCCGCCGGACCCTAATTCTCCCATCGTACTGGCATTGGTAACAAAATTACTAACATACGTAATATAATTGGTAATATTAGTAATGCCAATATTCCAGTATGTATTGCTCAATTGAGTGAAAAATGCTTGATTGGTAAACATTTCCGTGTTGAAGTTATCCCACGATGTATTGGTCGTGCCAATATAATTAGTATAATATTCATATGCAAATTCAAATGGTGCAATTAATGTTTCGGCATTGACGGCAAATTCATGGAAATAATTATAATACGCAATCATTGAATTGTAATAATTCAATGCAGCATAATTGAGCTCAATAACAATATCACGTAAATGTTGTGCATTGGTTTCATGCATATTCGGCAGGTCATCAATTTTATTAATAATGCGATTCAACTGTACAAGCATAGAATTTAAATCCACCATAACGACTGAATCAATAAAATTAATTAACCCTTCCATTCCATTATCAATGCTGGTATATACTTCAATAATCGTATCCATTTCCGTTATCGTTGAAGACGAAGAATTCGTCTGCCAACCGGAAAGTAAGCTAAATAATTCCTCATCAGAATTAATATGAATATTATCATTTGCAAGAATTGCATTATAATTCATTTTGAATCCCGTATGTGTGGTATTTGTGTTTGAGCCTGAGATTGCCGTAAAAGCAAAATAATCGCCATTTTTACCGTTTGGATCCATTATACTGTTTTTATTTGAATCAAGAATGTTGAATAATGAAGAATAGGTTAATGCAAAACTATAATTAAGCAGTACATCAAGGTTATCAGAAGCTATCTTACCATCACATTGCCCTTCTATAATATCATCCAATGCATCAATTATTGATAAAAACACCGAACGAAACTGTAGTAATGAATCATTAATAAAAATATTAAGCTCATCAGCTGTTGAGCGAGAACTTTGATACACTAACGCACGATATAACACCGTATCACGATTTATCTGCAGTAATGATTTTACATATTTCCACCGTGCTTCACTGTTTTTTGATGCATTACGATCAGTCGGATCCGTGTAAATTGAATAATATATTTCAGCTGCTTTCTCATAATCTCCTAATTGATAATAGGTATCAGCATTATTCATTCGGTTTCTTTTTTGCGGTGCCGGTTCCAGTTTACTGGCAAAACCGAAAATATTACATGATACTAAACCAAACAAAGTGATACCAAGAAGTGCAAGACTTATTAATGCTATTTTTATACGCTGTTGCATGGCTTTTCCTAAAATGTACCAAAACCTGAAAAAATACGCCGGTTGCTTGCCAGGCTGGTACGTTTATTAATGTTCCGGTACTGTGAACTATTGGCATTTGAACCATAATCAAGATTATCCGTAAAACACATATTATTTGAAAAACAATTAGCACGTAATATACCGTTTCCATTGCCGGAAACCGCCCATCGTGAACAATTAATAATATCATTGGATTCAAAGGTCATGGTTACCGTCTGAGCATTAGAATAATTGAACCCGACTATTGCATGTTCAATTAATGTATGACGCATATCCATGACAACATTGGTTGCTAATACCTGTATACCTGACCAATTGGTAGCACTCGGATATCCTTGCTTTAATCGTATCGGATAGTCTTCAAGTCCGACACAATTAAATACAATATTTTGACCTTTTAAAATAATTCCTTTTTGTTGTCCGAATGTTATTGTTGTTCCCGGTTGAATAGTCAATGATGAATTATTCGAAATCAGTATATTATTATTCACATAAATATTACCGGAAAGATAATAATCACCGGTTCGCGTAGTATCATTCGTAAAAGGTTGATTTTTTACTGCTATTGGTATCTCTATCGGTGCAGGAGAATATATACCATGTTCATCTCTAACTCTAATAATAACATGGATGGTATTGGTATTATTAAAAGCACGCAAAAAAGCGGACGAAGATATAGGGTCATAAAGTATCACTGCATTATTATTACGCACAATGAAGTCATAAAACATCTGGTCGTCATCATTATCATGAGCATATACCGTTATATACGTATATCCCCCCGGGTTCAGATGACCGCTTATCATTTTATCAGAAACCCAATGTATTCCCGGATATGAAAACTTTACTGCATTACTCAATACTGAAGCAAAAGCCGGCGGTGTATTTGTTTTATTAATAACCGGACCATTCGGTGCTTCCCGCGGACATGAAATTAACACAAATGAGAAGAGCACTGCCAACCCTATATATATTTTATATAGTTTCATGTATCATCTATCCTTTAACGATATGAGAGTATACCTCAATAATCAGCATCCTCTCCTTATTTCATATAACACTCTTCTGCACAATTACTTGTTCTCTATAGTATCGGCGATACTCAGTTTTTATCAATATGAAATCCTGTTTCTACTATAATGTACAATATATCACGAGCATATTAATTATCAATAAAAATCATGCATGAAAGTATTGTAAATACGAGAAAAAACTATTATAGTATAGAGAAGAGGAATTATACTGATAATGAATGGGGAAACTGCTATTGCCTAAAAACAGACCAGTCCAACACACTATTGATAGATTTATCGATCTGATAATAACTATTTATACTTTAACGTATCGTTGCTACTCACAATGCTTACTGGAAATGGATGAACAAAACTATACTGCTGCATCAAATTGTATTCAGGATATTATGCTGCAGATTAATCATCAGCGAAAAACACTTATTTCTCTTCGTATTTTCCTGATTAACAGTAATCGGCATGATAAACCAATACGTGAACATATCATTACAGAGTTAGAAGAATTCGTTACTTCAATAAAAAGCTATACTGCCGGTATGAGCTATAAAACTGATATCAATACATTTATCCGTAATGTCTACACTCTTGAGTTTAGATTACATGCAAAAGCACTTCCTGTACTCGTGCGGCATATTTTACATGAAGTTATTGATCCGGATGACTCATTGCTGCTCACGCAGTTTATGGCGATAAATCAAGAGCATCAGCGTTCGTTGAAAAATCTTGCACACGTATTAGCTGATAAAAATACGCCCTCTCAGGGAATACTGGCAGCAGTTATTCATTGGTTTTCAACAATCTTTTCACCATCACCAAAAACCATTGATCGGTAAGCTCGTTCTATTCGATCCCAATTATTTTCTCGATCTAATGCCCAATACCGCCCCATTACCGTTACCACATTACCAATGCCCAATTGTTCACATTTCTTTTCTACTTCACCGATATAATGAACACCGCTATCTTTATGTTCACCTCGACGCCCCAGCAATGAATGAATATAAACATTTGGAACAGCATATTTTTTTGCCAGCTCTAATAATGCATACAAATGCTTTAATTCTCCATGAGAGCTGAAAAATGATACAATGCCAAGCAGATGCAATGCCGTATTATCACGTACTGCGCCTTCACAAGCAGCACAGAATGCTTTATTGGTATAAAATCTCCCGTTTTCCAAATCACGATTAATACGTAACTTATCTGATGAAACAATTCGTCCTGCACCAATATGCAAATGTCCTGATTCAGAATTGCCGACTGCACCTTCAGGCAACCCGACTGCAATCCCCGAAGACGCTAACCGAACTGCCGGATAGATTTTTTTCAACTGCTGAATATGCGGTGCTCCCGATTGTATGATAATATTTCCGTAAGAATCATCACGTTCCCCCCAACCATCCAATAACAACAACAATACCCGCTTTGTTTTCTTAAATGGCGATATATCTTTTATTAAAGTTGTACCCGTCATCTCCGATGGAATATCCTGACCGAGCAGGTGCAATATGGTTGGTGCAATATCTGTAAGTGCTCCGCCCGTGTATAATATATCATCGGAAACCTGCACTCCATGTGGCGGTATACAAATAAACGGCACCGGATTAGCGGTATGCCCTGTATTTTTCGTGCCATCATTATATAAATACTCTTCAACTGTTCCATGATCTGCGGTAATAATAATAGTCAGATCATCAGCAGCAACGGCATTAACAATTCGGGCAGTTTCACGATCCACGACCCTCACTGCCTGCATGATAGCATCTGTGTTTTCTGTATGACCGACAACATCAACATTCGGAAAATTAACAAATGTAAATCCGTATTCTTGTGCTTTCGTTTTCGCTATCACAAAATCTGATAATCGGACAGCATCCATCTCGGGTTTTTCGTCAAACTCCGCAACCGTTCTATCGGATTCAATAAAATACCGATCTTCTCCTTTAAATGGGTCCTGCCGTTTCCCATTAAGAAAAAATGACGCATGAACCGCTTTTTCTGATTCAGAAACACGTAATTGACGAATACCGTTTTTGCTCAATACTTCCCCCAGTGTATTCACCATCGGACCGTCCGGCGGGTAGGCAACGGTTGCATGAATTTCCGGGGCATATTCAATCATCGTGGTATAATGAATCTTCATAGCATTACGTTCAAACATATCAAATGACGGTGCTGATAATGCTTGACTTAATTCAATCTCACGTTCTCCGCGAATATCATAAAATATAACATAATCGCCATCTTTAATACAGCCGACCGGATTCGTTCCTGTATACCGTACTAATGGTTTTATTGTTTCATCTTCTTCACCGCGCGTATATGCTGCAGCAACGGCATTTGACATAATATTCATGCTCATATCTTCTCCATGTAATGGTATTTCACTATGCTCTGATAAAATATCTGCCGGTATCACAGGAAATAGTCTGATACCTATCTATATAGTCATTAAAAAACCAAACCATAATTGAAAATCATATATAGTGCCGCGATCCGGATCAACATAACTATTAACCCCTTCTGCAAGATCGCCATTTGTATTTTCATAATATGATACTTTCTCATTTATAGTATACGGTTCATAATACAATGGTATCATTCCGGCAGCATAGAGGTATAAGTTTTTCGCTCCACTGCGCGGGACATATGCCATAAGCCCGATTATCATATCAAGTTCATTCTCAACAAACGGCTTTGTCGGTGTATAACGATTCCCCGCATCCTGCAAAACTCTGATTGCTTCCTGATTCACCCATTGATCAATAAACGGGGCACTCGCCGGATCATTAATATCATACCCTTCCAATTCTTCCGGCTGATAATTCGTGCCTCTTGTCAGCCGCTTTTTTATCAGTTCCCGTGTTCGCTTCAAATCATACTCATATGCCCGTTGAAACTTTGCTTCAGTCGGCCAAGTAACCTTACCCACAAACTCAGTAAAAACCCGATACCGAAATACCGATCGAACAGTCGGAATATCTTTCGCAAACCCCATATTAAGTATCAGATAATCATCATTATGAGGAAATGCCGGTATTTGCGGAAATGCGGAACGTCCGGGCCATATATATTTCGTTAATACTTCATGAATATTAAAAAGCCATGAATCCTGTCGCGGATCGTCAAAATCTGATTCCACTGTTTTATCTTTTTTTGCAGAATGATTTTTCTTTTTATCGGGAAACAAACTTTTTCCAAATGGCAGCATTTTTTCTTCCGGTTGATATTGAAAAACATAAATTGCATTGATATCAATTTCAAAGCCAATATCCGGAAATCTATTTTCACCAATGATACCGATACGAAGATCATGAATACCTTTATTCATCGGATAAAAATTCTGCTCCTTATATACCTTCCCCGTCGGAACCGGCGCAAGCCCCCCAATCGGAAAATTATACGCACAATAATACGCCGCTCTGAACTCTACCGGTTCACTGTTGAGCACAGCAGGCATATTATATTTTATTCCGCTAAATGGTGTTTTTATTTGTAATTCTAATAACAGATCGCCAATACCAATATTTGAAGCCTGCGTAAATGTTCCCGGTATAACATCCTGCGGTACATGATAGGTTAACACACTCCCCGTGCCGCCGAATGAAACCGATTTCATACCAAGATAAAATTCAAACGGCATACGGTTTGCCGATACGTTATAAGTATTTAAATAACTTGAAAATTGCTGAACACCAAACCCGAAATCAACTCCCCGATGGATATATCGCATATTTTTTGTTGCGATTTGTGCATGCAGACAGGGAATAAGCGTCAGGGCAATAACACTGAACAGAAAAACGCTTATTTGAGTTTTGCGATTAATTGTTTATCTCCCAAAATGATAAGAACGTCATCTTTCTTAAATTCTGTATCTCCTGACGGCGCCATAATAATATCCTCGCTGATTTTAACCTCACCACGGTTATCAACCTCACTGTATATACGTTTAATCCCAATGATACTGACACCATAATTGTGGCGAACATCAACTGAACGAATTGTTTTGCCGATCCATTTATCAAATACCAGCTTTTCAACCATAGAATACTTTTCTGATACTTCAATTTGATCAAAAAGGAAACTGCCGCTTATTTGCCGCGCCAATGATTTCCCCATCTCTTTCTCCGGTTCAATAACACGGTCAGCGCCGATACGTTCAAGTACTTTTTTATGATGCGTATTAAGGGCTTTAACAATTACATACTGAACACCCTTTTCCTTCAGCATCATTGAAATGAGAATACTGCTTTCCATATCACCGACAGCTATTACTGCCGTTTCAATATCATCTAAATCTAATCGAGAGAGCGCACGTTCATCGGTTGCATCAAGGGCAACGGCATTGGTTACTATTTCCGATGCTTCATTAATAAGCGATCGATCCATATCAATCGCAAGTACTTGCGTACCGCGTTGAACTAATGCTTCAGCAACACTAAATCCGAATGACCCGAGTCCTATTACTGCAATTGAATTTTTCATTATCCGATACTCACTGTTTCTTCAGGATATTCATACAAATCCCGGTCAGGCGCTGCAATTGCCAGCACGATAGTTATCGGACCGGTTCGACCGAGAAACATTACCAGCATTATAATTATTTTTCCTGCTGTGGTCAAGTGAGGTGTTATTCCCGTACTCAGCCCGACGGTCCCCAATGCCGACGCTGCCTCAAATATCAGACTTTTCAGCGTTAATCCTTGTTCAGTCAATGTTAATGCAAGAATAGTACATAAAAACACTGCAATAAATATGTTAAATATTGTAATAGCCTTTTGTACAACTGCACGCGGAATTGTTCGGTTGAAGATCTCTACATGCGGTCGACCGCGGACGGTTGATACAATATTGGCGAAAAGAACGCCAATGGTTGTAGTTTTTACTCCACCGGCTGTTGAGCCTGATGAACCGCCGATGAACATAAGAACAATAAGTATCAACAGCATCGGTATTCCTGCTGTACTGATATCAACAGTATTAAATCCGGCAGTACGAGCGGTTACCGATTGAAAACATGAGGTCAACAATAATCGAGTCCAATTTAATGTCCCCCATTCACCTATTGGATACGTCCGAAGCCGAACAGCAAGAATTAAAATAGTTCCTGATACAATCAAAATTGCCGTTGTTTTTAATACAATTTTTGAATGCAGCGATAAATTCTTTTTCGGCAATGCGCTGATAATTTTTATTACATCACGCTTCAAAAGTGAGTTTATTCTCACGGCAATCTGATCACGTAAATCAGCAAGGAGGATAAAACCGATACCGCCGCTGATAATAAGCAGCATTATCGTTACATTGATCCATGGGTGCAAGGCATAGCGAATCAAACTGTCACTGTTCAGGGAAAAACCCGCATTACAAAACGCGGAAACGGAATGAAAAACACTCTGCCATACTGCCTGAGGGATTGAAGCAAAATCATCACGCCAGTTAAGAAACAATATCAACGCACCAAACAATTCAATCAGAAATGTAATACTGAAAAGCCACATAAGAAATTGTTTCATACCGCCGAATGATGACCGGTTCAATGCTTCCTTAATGATAAGTCCCTGACGAACCGTAAACTTTCGTCTAAGAATAAAAAGAAACATTGTCGAGAACGTCATCAACCCTAAACCGCCGATTTGAATCATGATTAACACAACTAATTCGCCAAAAAACGACAAACGCGCACCCGTATCAATAACAATCAAACCGGTAACACAGGTTGCTGATGTAGCGGTAAAGCTTGCTTCAATAAATGAGAGGGGTATATTGTTTTCAGTCGCTGCAGGAAGACATAACAGCAGCGTCCCGACTGATATGATAGCAATAAAACTTATTACAAGTATTCGTGTCGGACCTGACAAAATATTATATTTTCACCTATTTTTATTTCCGGTCACTGTGCATACTGCACATGCAGATTATTTCACCTGCGCTGTTTTTACAACCGCTTCAAAAGCATTCGGATAATGCATTGCAATATACGCAAGGGTCTTACGATTCAACTGTATATTCGCATTATTCAATGCAGGGATTAATCGTGAATACGTTGTTCCATTCAGCCGTGCAGCTGCATTGATTCGCTGAATCCATAATCGGCGCATATCGCGGCGGCGGAGACGACGTCCAATATAATTAAATCGTAATGCCCGCATAACTGCTTCGCGTGCAACACGATAAATTGTACTTTTACGCCCCCAAAAACCTTTCGCGCGTTTCATTACTCTTTTTTTTCTATGATGATGGGCAACTATTCCCCGTGATCGTGGCATGTCCTATTTCCTCCTATCAGATATTAAGCATTTTTTTTACGCGCGCGGTATCAGCATCACTTACCAGAGTTGCCGCACGTAAATCCCGTTTCCGAGACTGTTCTTTTTTCGTTAAGATGTGATTTTTATTTGCTTTATTACGTTTTATTTTTCCACTTTTTGTTAACTTAAAACGCTTTGCAGCACCTTTATTTGTTTTTGCTTTGCATTTACCCATGAGTTTTTCTCCTAAATTTTACAATGGCGCAATAATCAATGTGATATTACGACCTTCCATGACCGGTTGTTTTTCTATTCGTGAGATTTCTTTCAATTCCTCAACAATTCGTTCGATAAGCTCCATGCCAAGGTCTTTATGCATTAATTCACGTCCGCGAAAACGAATTGTGATTTTAACCTTATCTCCATCTTTCAGAAACCGTGTTATATGACGCAGTTTATACTGGTAATCATGATCTTCGGTTTTCGGACGGAATTTTATTTCCTTAAGATGAATAATTTTTTGTCGTTTTCGTGCTTCTTTAGCTTTACGTTCTCGTTCATACCTGAACTTACTGTAATCCATTATCTTACAGACCGGAATGTCTCCATGTGAACTGATTTCTACCAGATCAAGCCCATCAGCTTCAGCTTTTTCCAATGCTGTTTCAATGGTAACAATCTTCGGTTCACCTTCTGATAAAACAAGCCGTACTGTATCTGCATTAATTTCTTCATTTGTCCGGAACTCCGGACCTCGTGGTTTTCTTGAACTGATAATTAAACCTCCAATGGTTAATGTATCTTTATTATAACGTATACTGTATACTAATCAAGAGCCTTGCTGTCAATTGTCTCTTTACATAATTTTTGAAAATCTGATACACTCATTATACCGATATCGCCCTTCGTACGATGTCGAACTGAGACGTTTTTTTGTGCAACTTCCGTATCGCCCACTATCAGCATGAAAGGAACTTTTTCAAGCTGTGCGGTTCGTATCTTTTTACCTATTTTATCTGCTTCATAATCTGTTTCAACACGGATTAAATCATATTCAAGTAAGTGTTCTATCTTTTTTGCATACGGCACTACTGATTCATTAACGGTCAATATTTTAACCTGAACAGGAGCACACCAAGGGGGCATTTTACCGGCAAAATGCTCTATTAAAACACCGACAAAGCGTTCGATAGAACCGAGTAAAGCGCGATGTATCATTAATGGTACATGCGGTTTCCCGTCCGGACCGATATATTCCATATTAAATCGTCCCGGTAAATTCAGATCTGCCTGTACCGTCGGTCCCTGCCATTCACGCCCGAGCGCATCAATAAGTATAAAATCAAGCTTCGGGCCGTAAAACGCACCGCCGCCTTCATCGATTGAATATTCCCAGCCCATTTTCTCGACAGCTTTTTTCAGTGCATCTGTTGCTTTATCCCATGCATCAATATCACCAATCGCTTTTTCGGGGCGCGTGCTCAGCATTACCGTATAGCGTAAATCAAACGTCCGCATCATAAAATCAACCAGCTCACAAACATTCGCCAGCTCATCCACTATTTGTTCCTCGGTACAAAAAACATGTGCATCGTCTTGTGTGAAACCACGTACTCTTAATAATCCATGCAATTGCCCTGATTTTTCATACCGATATACCGTTCCCAATTCACACCAGCGCAGCGGCAAATCACGATATGAACGTATATGCGATTTATAGATAAGGATATGTCCGGGGCAATTCATCGGTTTAATACGATAATCAATATCATCAACGGTCATTGCACCGTACATAACATCAGCATAATTTTCTAAATGCCCGCTGGTTGCCCAGAGGTGTTCCTGCATAATATGCGGAATATAAAGCATTTTCCATCCGCGCCGTAAATGTTCCTGACGCCAGTAATCTTCAATCGCATTCCGAATAGCAGCTCCATGCGGATGCCAAAATATCAATCCCGGACCGGCATCTTTCTGGACAGAAAATATATCCAATTGCGCACCAAGTTTCCGATGATCCCGCTTTTCAGCTTCCTTCAAACGATCGCAATACGCAGTTAACGCTTCTTTTGTATCCCAGCTTGTACCATAAATACGAGTCAGCATTTCATTTTTTTCATCACCTCGCCAGTATGCACCGGCAACTTTTAACAGCTTAAAATTCCGAATATAACCGGTATGCGGTACATGCGGACCACGGCATAAATCGATAAACTCTCCTTGTTTATAACAGGATAATTGTTCGTCTTCAGGAAGATCGCGAATTAATGCAACTTTGAATACATCACCGGATTGTTCAAACAGCGCCAACGCTTCAGTACGTGACAACTCAACACGTTCAATCGGATATTTTTCTTTTGCAATCTTTTTCATCTCTTTCTCTATCTTTGGAAGATCATCATCAGAAAGTTTTTCCGGCATTCGTATATCATAGTAAAACCCGTCACGAATTGGCGGACCGATTGCCAGCAGCGCCTCCGGCCATAATCGTTTCACTGCTTGTGCAAGTACATGAGCTGTTGAATGGCGATATATTTCTATTCCCGCTTCATCTTCAAATGTAATCAGTTCAACATCAATATCAGTATCAACCGGTAGTGATAAACTCTGTACCTGACCATTACTACGTACAGCAAGCGGACGATGCCCATTAATATCCATATTATGAACAACTGAAAGCAGTGGAGCGCCTTGCTCCATCTCTTGTACGCCATGACCGTTTATCGTAATATGAACTGAACTCACATTATTTTCCTTCAAGTTTTTTTCTCCCCGTAACTGTATACAAAAAACTACTGCCGGTCAACCACCGTATTGCATACAGATTATTCCCGCTCAAAAAGTGAAACTAATTCAAAATGATATGTCTGCGGAAAGAAATCAAATGGGATGACTTCTTTCACGATATAACCGAACTTTTTTAATATATGGGCATCACGTGCCCAGGTCATATGATTACAAGAAACATAAATAATACGCTCAGGAAAAGTCCGGCATAGATGTGTTAACACCGTTTCTTTCACTCCCTGCCGCGGCGGATCAAGTATAACAGTATTCCAAGGTTTCAATGTCGGTATAATTCTCTCCGGCGATCCGACATGCCAAAGTATATTGCCGAATTGATTATCATGCTGTGCCTGACGCGCAAAATTAACTGCATGATTGGAAATTTCAATTCCATCAACATGCTGCACGAAAGGAGCAAAACTTAATCCGATAATGCCGGTACCGCTGTACACATCAAGTATTCGATGATGTTCCTCAATATCTGCCATACGATGAATTACAGCCAACCATTCGTCAATCATCTCGGTATTTGATTGAAAAAACGTCTTTATATCCGCATACACCGAAAATGATACCGGTTTCGTTACTGAATATTTTAATCGTCCCGGTCTGTTGTCAGCAATAAGAGTCCCGTTGTTATCATTCTTAATCGACATATGATTAAAACGATTGATATCATTATCAGGAATAGCTGATAGCCACCGGTTAATCTCTTCCGATAACAAAGAGCATTGTTCAATTTCAATAACTAAATGGGAATCCGGCGCATAATAACCGTATCGGTTCCGCCCTCTATGCAATCGCACTGAATTGCGATAATGCATCACATCAGGAGACTGAACAATCGGTGCAATACAAACGTCATCCTGATATAAACGGTCAACCGTATTATGAAGAATATCTTCTTTTGCCGAACATTGCGCATCATAGGTAATATGCTGCAACTGACATCCGCCGCATTTCCCATAATACGGGCATATCGGTTCGCTGCGTAATGAAGATGCTTGCAGTATATCAATTAAACGACATACCGTATATGATTTATGTGATTGAATAACATCAACAAGCACTTCATCGCCGGGAGCAGTATAGGGTACAAAACAGACCTTACCCTTATAATGTGCAACGCCAACCGCATGATTGCCTAATGATTCAATGCTGATCTTCATATATGGGCATACCGCATTACATTATGCTTTCGGAACAAATCCTTTATCTTCAAGATATGCTAAAACTTTTTGTGTACTTTCATCAACGGATTCATTATCGGTATCAATTAATATTTCCGGTTTTTCAGGTTCTTCATACGGGTCATCAACACCGGTAAATCCTTTAATCTCACCGGAAAGGGCTTTTGCCCACATACCTTTAACATCACGTTTCGCACATTCTTCAGGGCTGGCTTTAACAAACACTTCTATCATGTTTGTACATTGTTCACGAGCCGTATTTCGTGCCTGCCGATACGGACTGACAAAGCTCACCAGCGTTGCGACATCATTCCTACTGAGCAATTTTGCTACAAAAGTAATACGCTCAATATTCTTGTCACGATCTTCTTTTGAAAAACCAAGATCCCGCGTTAATGACTGACGAACAACATCACCGTCTAAACGCTCTGTATTAAGTCCGCGTTCCTTTAAAAGAGGAACAAGCTTTTTTGCAATAGTTGTCTTTCCACTGCATGGTAAGCCGGTAAACCATAAACAAAAACCTTTATCTGCCATGAAACACTCCTTATTGAATTATCATAAATGATAGTGGGGTTATTTTAAAAATAACTGCATTGTTGAAATTATATACGTTGATATATAACCGCTGTTTCGCATACGGAAATTATATTTCTCGTATAATTTCATTCGCTTCATTTAGTACTATTTTTTTGGGTGTAAAGCTGTGTGCTTCCTCTTCAGACATTTGCGCAAACGTCATAATAATAACGGTATCACCTTTATTAATCAGTTTCGCAGCAGCACCATTGATAACAATTTCACGAGAACCGGGAGTCCCTTCAAGTATATATGTCCAAAGACGGGCTGCTGTATTGATATCAACGATAAGCACTTTTTCATGCACCAGCATATTCGCTACACGCAGCAAATCCGGATCAATGGTTACACTTCCCTCATATTCGATATTTGCATCGGATACACGTCCCCGATGAATCTTTGATTTTAACACCTCAATATGCATAGTTCTCGCCCTATTGTTTTATTTCTTAAAAAACGTACTGATAATATCTATCGGTATCGGGAAAATTGTTGTTGAATTTTTTTCAACGGCTATTTCGCTTAATGTCTGCAGATAGCGCAACTGCAATGCTGTCGGATCCTTACTGATAACTTTTGCTGCTTCGGCAAGTTTTTCCGATGCCTGATATTCTCCTTCAGCATGAATAATTTTTGCCCGCCGTTCACGTTCCGCTTCGGCTTGACGTGCCATTGCACGCTGCATGTTAATTGGTATTTCAACATCTTTTACTTCAACAACTGAGACTTTTATCCCCCACGGATCAGTCTGTTCATCAATAATCTGCTGAAGCTCTTGCGATATTTTTTCACGATTGGACAGCAGATCATCAAGATCGGATTTACCGAGCACGTTCCGCAATGTGGTTTGTGATATCTGACTCGTTGCCTGATAATAATCTTCAACTTTTAAAACTGCATCCTCGGCTTTCAGAATACGAAAATATACAACCGCATTGACTTTCGCCGGAACATTATCACGTGTAATAACATCTTGCGGCGGTACATCCATCGTCAGAGTCCGAATATCACATTTTGTCATTCGTTCAATAAACGGAAAAAGAAACCGTATGCCGGGTTTTGCCGTTCGGGTATACCGACCGAGCGTGAGAATAACTCCCCGTTCATATTCATTCACAATCTTTATTGAGTTCGCAATAAACACAAACATAATAAAAAACAAAGCAACAATACCGAATGCCATAGCAACCTCCTATATTAATTAAGTGTCCTCTTTTTAACAGGTTCAACTGTTAAATGCAAGTGTTCTTCATCTAAAATACGCACCCATTCACCAACGGCGACCGTCGAGTTATCATGCGTAACCGCATTCCAATACTCACCAAATATAAAAATTTTCCCTGTCGGATTAAGTGCTACACGTACAAGTGCTTTTTGTCCGATTAACTCTTCCCGACCGGTCTTGATTGACATACGATGCCCTTTGAGAATCAAATATCCCATTACGACTGCAACCATACTATATCCGATAACAACTCCCGCAATCAGTCCGGGGGGAAGTTCAGGAAACCGCCCTTCTACATGTATTTGCCGTCTGAATAGCATCACCGAACCGACTGCCAGCAAGATAATACCTGCTGCGGTGAGAATACCGGCACTCGGCATACGCGATTCCAAATAGAATAAAATTACTGCTGTTACTATTGCCAGTAAAGCAATAAAATTAACCGGCAATGCCGTTAAACCGTATAATGCACCGATGATACCAATACTGCCAATTGCTCCCGCAAAACCGATACCGGGAGACTGTAATTCAAAATACATCCCGGCAAGACCGAGAATAAGAAATAAATACGCAAAAGTCGGCATCTGAAGATAGTATAAAAATAATTCCGTCAGATTCATTAATACATCATGTGTCTCAGCTTTTTGCAATCGCAGTATATAATGTCTTTTATTTTTGGTAACAGAAACCCCATTGAGTGTACTGAAGAGCATCGCGCGCGTATCAGCACAATAATCAATGACATTCTGTTCAAGTGCCTCTTCAGACGTAATTGAAAGTGAATCAACAATCATCGATTTTATAATCGAAAAATTCCGTCCGTTTTGTTTACTCACTACTTTCATCCGATTTGTAATATCGCTGGTAGCTTTATTAATCTGTATACGTAAATTTTCCTGATACTTTTTATTGGTAAGGATACTGGCAATCGGTCCGGATAAAATCGGATGAGCTGCCCCGAGTGATGAATGAGGATTCATGACTGCAATATCACAGCTTAAAAATATAAGAGCTGCCGCTGAAGCGGTCATACCGGCGCTTTGTGGCACATACCCGATAACCGGAATCGTACTTGCCATAATTGCTTGAATAACATCATTCATTGCATCCACTCTGCCGCCCGGGCTATTAATTTCAATCAATACTGCTGCGGCATGTTCAGTTTCCGCATCAGCAATACCATCAATAAGGTATTCACTCATAATACCATTAAGCATTCCATCAAATGATAAAACATGAACAACTGACTTTTCTTTGTCCTGTGCACATACAAATACTGAAATTATAACGGTGAGAGCAATACCTACTGACAGCAATAACAATGTCGCCGACCATCGTGTTTGTTTCATAATTAGTAAACTCATTCAATACTATATATATCTTACACCATACAGCACCGGAAAAATACGCGGCCACGCATATCGTTCCCTCATGTATATAACAGCTGCACATACGGTATGATAAAATAATACATATGTCAAATTGAAACACCGGAAAATATCTTGCATACTGCAAAGTCCTTCATTACACTACTCTCATGAACATGCAGTCAATACCGCCTCCTATGCGATATACAAATTTTTCTCATTACTTAAAACAAAAATTCACTGAACGAGTAAAAAAAATACCCCTTGATGCAGGGCTGACCTGTCCAAACCGTGACGGTACACACGGATACGGCGGGTGTATCTATTGTGATACACACGGCAGCGGACGTAGTGATTCGAAACCGATTGCCGAACAAATTAAAGCATACCTACACCGTCATGCTACCTGTCATAAGTTCATTGCATATTTTCAATCATTTTCAAACACCTATGCTTCCGTTGATAGGTTGAAAAAACTCTGGGAGTCAATATATGCATTTCCGGAAATCATTGGAATTGCCGTCGGTACAAGAGCAGACTGTCTCACCAAAGAAAACTTGGAACTCCTCGCAACCTTCAGCAACCGCTATGAAGTATGGCTGGAACTTGGATTACAATCAAAACATGATGAGACGCTTATGTATATTAACAGAGGGCATACGCTCACTGCGTTTATGGACGGCTACACACTGGCACGGAACTATCCGCTAAAAATATGCATACATATTATCTACGGAATTCCCAATGAGTCGGACATACAAATGAAAGAAACCGGAACATTTGCAGCACAACTCAAGCCTGACGGTATTAAGTTTCATAATTTTTATATTCCTCGCGGAAGCCCTATTGCTGCAGTATACGTAAAAAAACCATTCCCGCTTATTACACAAGACCGGTATATACAACACGTATGCGATACGCTCGAAATATTGCATCCGGAATGTATTATTCAACGGCTCACCGGTGAAGCACAATACGGAGAATTAATCGCACCATTATGGGCTCATAATAAATCAGCAACTATTGAAGGTATACGTACTGAATTACAGCAACGCGGTACACGTCAGGGAATATACTGCTCATAGATACTTCACTTTTAACTGGACAATCAAACAACACAATGATACCAATTAAACTTCATATGATACAGGGATAATCGGCACGCACATAATAAATAATTAAATGAGGTTATGTTATAATGATGAAAAGTAACTATCAAAATATACTTACTGACATCAATGCCAGCATGAAACACGCAACCCGTTCACAATCACAACTGCTCAATAAACTCACACAACTGGAACAACGATATGGGGATCTGTTTTATCCGGCAATATTTGAAGTCCTCACCTATACTCATTTTAAAACAGCTGAGGCAAAAAAGCATTGGCAAAAAGTAATTGACCATCTCACTGTGCTGGAAAAAAACTGTAAGCGCGAAGTCGGTATTCGTGTTGCCATTCTTGATTACTTTACCAATGTCAATAAACGATTGAAAAATCCTATTTTAATAGAAATTGCATTATTTAAGCAAACACAAGTGAATGCAATGACTGATCCCTTGACGACACTCTTTAATCGTCGTTATTTTACCGAAGTCATCAAACGCGAGTTTGAACGCGCACGCAGATATAAATCACCGATTTCCCTTATCTTTTTTGATATTGATAATTTTAAAAGTTATAATGATTACAACGGGCATATCGAAGGCGATGTATTATTGAAACGTGTTTCTGATATCATGAAAAAAGCTATTCGCCAGCCGGATATTGCCTGCCGATACGGTGGTGAGGAGTTTGTTATTATCTGCCCTGAAACGCGGAAACAAAACGCATTAGTTGTTGCCGAACGTATACGAAAAACTATTGAGAAAGAAAAGTTTAAAGGGGAACGAAAAAGTCAGCCCAGCGGGACCGTTACCATCAGCGGCGGTATTAGTTCGTTTCCGGTTGATGCAAACTCAATACAATCCCTTATTGCAACTGCTGATGATGCGTTATACCGCGCAAAACTTGCACAAAAAAACTCAATTGCGCTTTTCTATCGGGAAAAACGCAATTTTATCCGTATGAAAAAAGAACTCTTCATTGACTTCCGAGAAGTCAGCGATGGTTATATCAATCGTAAACTCGGGCAAACAAAAAATATTTCTGAAGGCGGTATTTTATTTACTGCCACACAACCGGTGCGCGTCGGCTCTGAACTTGAAATTACCATTAAACACCCGCAGGAGAAAAAACGGCGGGCTGATTTCCTCGCGCGTGTTGTGCGCGTTGAGGAAATGGAAAACGAATTATATGAAATTGCTATTTGCTTTCTCGGATTGACAGAAAAAAAACAAAACAAACTGAAAGCTTTTATTAAAACGAAATAATACTGATACGTTTCCGTGTATACTTATCCGCGTGCTTTTTCATATTGATGAGCTACATTAAACATGCGCTGTTCACCCAATGCGGGAGCAATAATTTGCAGTCCCACCGGCAATCCCTCGCCAGTTAATCCGCATGGCATTGAAAGTGCCGGCAAACCGGCAATATTAACCGATATTGTGAAAATATCACTTAAATACATCTGTAACGGATCGTTGATTTTCTCGCCAATTTTAAACGCCGGTGTCGGTGCTGTCGGAGTACAAATAACATCAACCTTTTTAAATGCAGCATCAAAATCCTGTTTGATTAATGTACGTACTTGCTGTGCTTTCTTATAATACGCATCATAATAGCCCGACGAAAGTGCATATGCCCCTATCATAATCCGACGTTTTACTTCAGCTCCAAAACCCTCACGTCTTGTTTTTCTATACATTGACTGTAAATCACCGGCTTGAGAATGTCTGAAACCGTATTTAACACCATCATAACGGGCAAGATTGCTTGATGCCTCGCTCGGCGCAATAATATAATATACCGCAACGGCATATTCAGTATGCGGCAGGCTAATATCAACTATTTCAGCACCGCATGACTGCAGTACATCAATTGCTGATTGTACATTGCCGGCAACATCAGTATGTATCCCGTCGATAAAATATTCCTTCGGTATACCGATTTTCTTTCCGCGTAATGAGTTTTCAAGTTGTGCGGTTGTATCTGGCAATGCTTTATCATAGGAAGTTGAGTCCCGGTGGTCATGTCCTTGAATTACATTCAGCAGCAATGCAGCATCTTCAACCGTTCGTGCAAAGGGTCCTATTTGATCCAATGACGAGGCAAAGGCAACCAATCCGTATCGGGATACTGTACCATACGTCGGTTTCACCCCGACGACACCGCAGCATGCCGCAGGTTGCCGTATAGAGCCACCGGTATCAGACCCTAATGACCATGGTGCGAGAGCTCCGGCAACTGAAGCAGCACTGCCGCCTGATGAACCGCCGGGAATACGAGATGTATCAACAGGATTTAATACCGGACCGAAATGACTTGTTTCAGTGGAAGACCCCATCGCAAACTCATCCATATTTGTTTTACCTAAATATATAACACCGGCATCATTTAATCGTTCTATAACATGCGCATTGTATGGAGGAATAAAGTCTTTCAGCATACGAGAACCGCAGGTGCACCGTTCCCCTTCAATAGTAATATTATCTTTTATCGCAATCGGTAAACCATGCAATGGTGATTTCACCGATCCGTTTTTACGATCACTATCCGCTTTTCGGGCGCTTTCAAGAGCTTGCTCATGAAAAACACTAATGAATGCATTCAGATTTTTACCGGCATCAATACGACCCAGAAAATGTCGGGTGATTTCTTCACTTGATACTTTATTCTCGTGCAGAAGATGAGAAAGATCGGAAACCGTATATTCATGTAATTCCATATCCGCTCCTTACTCAATAACCGGCGGTACAACGATGAAAGAACCATTCTGTTCAGCACTCAGCTTTACAACCTTATCTGATCCAAGTGAACCATGCGGCTCACCATCCGGACGGCTTACATTCTGCTGCGGCAGAATATGCGCTGTCGGTTCAACCTGCGCAGTATCTAATGTACTGATATGCGCTACATACGTTAATATATCATTCAACTGATGAGTAAACATATCAACTTCGCTTTCATCTATTTCAAGACGAGCAAGCTGCGCAACATGTAAAACATCTTCTTTTGTTATTGTATCCGCCACTGATTTTCCACCTTACTGTAATAGTTATTATATACGTACTGTTTTTATCAGGACATACTGATCTTGTCAATGTAATTGGACTTGACCGGATTATTCTCTTTCACGCACATTCATTTGTTTCTATATACATCTGAACACTCACAACAACCGAGAAGATTACCCCCTGAAGCCAATCACAGCACTATCTTAATAATCAATCCGTTTATAAAATTTCATACTATCGAGTTTCATAGTCCACTCACCATACTGTTCCGTCGGTTGTTTAGTAATACAATACTGTTTTTTTGTCCCCATCTCAGTTACAATTAATGTGGTATTGGAAATAAATACATGTGCTGCCATGAAGTTTGTGTTATGTATCGTCCCTTGAGCTGAACCATCAGCATTAATGCATATATAATCACCGCTGTATGTCTCCCATTTGCCGCAGTATACTTCCTGTTCGTTGGTCAGCCGCCCCCCCTTCCCCCCGCATCCGATTAACATACTAATGATTATTATAATGCATATCCCATTAAATACTATTCGCTGTATCATGATATAAGTATCCTTTATTATTCTGCAGTTATAGTATTCAATAAAATATATAAATCAATAATAATACTGCTATATATGCATAAATCATGATTAATGGTGAATTAATTATTTCTGAAATATAACTTGACAGACGAGGTATCTATTATTATATTGAAAATGATAATCATTTTCATTCTGGAGACATTATGCCCGGGAATCAGTGGTGGCGAAAAACAATGAAGCAGCATGGCAACTGCTTAACTGCAAGCCGAAAAGCTATTATTGAAGTCCTCAATAGTAGTGATGGGCATCTAAATGCTGAAGAAATATATATGCATTTACATGAAGCAGGACAAAAAATCGGTCTAACAACAGTTTATCGAACACTGAACCTGCTTATTGATATGGGGCTTGCATATCGCTTTAATTACGGTGATCAGCATGCTCGATATGAACTGATTCACGAAGCAAGTGATGAAGAACACCATCATCATCTGATATGTACTGCATGCGGTAAAATTACGAATTATTATGATTTTATGGATAAAGAGAAAACTTTTTTAAAAAATGTTGAGAATGGTCTGAGTAAAAAATACAGTTTTACAATTACTGATCATGTTATTAATTTTTATGGGATGTGTGAAAACTGTATAAACGCATAACAAGAAAGGAGTCATAATATGCCGGGAAGAGATCAAACAGGACCGGAAGGTCTAGGAGCAAAAACAGGGCGCGGACTTGGAAAATGTACTGGAAATAATGAACCGATTAATCCCCAATCTATTAATAATATTGATGTAGTAGGGCGCGGTTTAGGGCGCGGTTTAGGACGCGGTTTAGGGCGCGGTTTAGGGCGCGGTTTAGGACGCGGTTTAGGGCGCGGTTTAGGACGCGGCTTGTAACAAACCACATATAACAATTTCGAATGGATGATAGTGATTAGTAAATATTTCAGAACCACCATTTAAACAGGAGTATATTATGAGAATTGCAATTGCCACAGATGGTAATAATGTAAGCCAACATTTCGGACAATGTGATTGTTATACACTATTCGATAACAATAACAAAAGTATTGAGAATAAACAGGAATTAGCATCTCCGGCACACCAGCCCGGCATCCTCCCGGAGTTTTTAAAAAAACATGGTGTTGAATGCATTATTGCCGGCGGCATGGGGCGTAAAGCACAACAATTATTTGAGCAGTACAATATACAAACCTATATTGGCGTACAGGGTGCCATTGATGCAGTAATAGAAGAATACCTCAATGGCACACTCAAATCAGACGGTACGGTATGCACTCATGAAGATGGGCACTATCACCATACATGATAGACAATTGCAGTATCATTAAAATATTATCGGCATGTACATACAAGCATCAGAAATGAAAGGTCCGCATAATAGATGAGGTATTGATATGTGAAGATAATATCAATATGCACTATTATCTAAATACTACAAAGATAAATATAAAATATCTAAAGGAGACGTTATTATGAAAACAGCAATAGCCGCAGCAGGAAACACCCGCAATGCACAAATAGATCAACGCTTTGCTCGTGCTGAATACATTATTGTATTTGATGATACGGGTGAGATTTCTGATACATTTCAGAACAGCTATAAAGATGCGGAACATGGCGCCGGAACCGGTGTTGCCGCGTGGATGAATGAAAACAATATTGATGTTATTATTGCAGCCACATACGGACCAAAAGCGTCAAAATCATTATTATCAATGGGAAAACGATTATATATTGCGGATACTACAATGACGGTTAATGAAGCGTACAGCGCTCTGCAAGAGGGCTCGTTAAAAGAATTTTCATAATCTCCGGATCAATTAATACATGCGATTAACAATTTTAAGCGGTAAAGGCGGTACGGGTAAAACACTCATATCAACAAACCTTGCTGTTTTTATTGCTCATAAAACTAAACACACTGTAACATATATTGATGCAGATGTTGAAGAACCGAATGGAACGATTTTTCTATCCGCATTATTTGATACGACTCAAGACGTTACTGTTCCTGTACCTCATCTGCGAACCGGATCTATTGATATACAAACCGCTCGGCAGGTTGCACATGCATGTGTCTATAATGCATTGGTCCCTGCCGGTGCATCACTGCAGATATACAGTGAATTATGCCACTCATGCGGTGTTTGTACCTACCTTGCCGGTGAGGCATTGGAAGAAATCCCCCGCACTATTGGTACTATTCGTCGCGGCATGTACAATACCGTATTGGTTATTGAAGGGCGTCTCAATATCGGAGAAATACGGGCAACACCGCTTATAAAAGAATTACTTGACTATACTGATACCACCGACATTACAATAATTGATGCGCCCCCCGGATGTTCATGCAGTGTTATGGAATCACTCTCATCAAGTCAGAAAGCATTACTGGTAACTGAACCAACGGATTTTGGATTACATGACTTAAAAAAGGCAGTTCAATTGGTAAAAGCTTTTTCATTACCCTATGCGGTTATTATCAACCGTTCAGATATCGGCAATGATAACGTATATCATTATCTTAGAAATAATTTTCCGATTATTGCAGAAATCCCTTTTGATGATACTATCAGTTCAGCGTATCT
>Ga0256845_1000430_pt1 | contig 39881 bp, 33 predicted proteins | sample RiftiametaG_FD_189101 | JGI IMG/M metagenome (GOLD analysis project Ga0256845, IMG submission 189101) | Tube worm associated microbial communities from hydrothermal vent at the East Pacific Rise, Pacific Ocean - Riftia | ecosystem: Host-associated > Annelida > Integument > Unclassified ...
GCTATTTAACCGATAAGATCACGCTATTATTAACTCACTTGGGGTAAAAATAACGGATATAAAAAGAGAGAATTGACTACAAGGGTTTTGCAACGGTCTTAATATGTAGCCTAATAAAATAACGGTGTAAACCTGTCGGGTTAATAATGTGGGTGTATTAGTAGGTTGTAATCTCGCTATTTTTAATTAACTTTGTTTTTAGTCGGGTAGTTTGGTATTTCACCCTCCCCCCACTACTTTTACCGCCATCGTTAGCGGTCATTACAAATGACAGACGAAATAAAACAACATATCGGACAATTTTTCCCTTTAGAGGAGAAAGATTTAGACATTTTCTTGTCTAAATTTAAACCAATATCTCTAAAGAAAGGGGAACTCTTTATTGAAGAGGGAAAGAAATGTAACTATATTGGGTTTATTGTTAAAGGCTGTTTAATGTGTGTTTACAATAATGATGGAAATGAGATAATTGATGAGTTTTCATTAGAAAATGAATTCATTGCTGATTATAAGAACTTTATAGACAATCAATTTGCTGAAAAAGATGTTAAGTGTATAGAAGACTCTGAGATTTTAGTTGTAAAGTATAAGGATTTATCTGATTTATATTCCCAAAAACAGTCTTTTGAACGTGTTGGAAGATTAATAGCTGAATCATTATTTAAAAATTGGCATGACAAAGCTGTATCCTTAGTCATTGATGATGCTAAAACACGATATGAAAAACTTATAAAGAACAGAGCAACTTTACCACAAAGAGTTCCTCAATATTTAGTCGCTTCATATTTGGGCATTACACCTCAATCATTAAGTAGAATTCGAAAAGCAACATAATTGACCTCAAATTCATTTGTTACCATAGGTTAATGATATTGACTTGTGCCCCCCTGTACTTTTGTATCATAATCATTTAAAAGATAAATTATGAAAACAATAGTATTAATCTTAATTGGAGTAATTATGAATTTAACGGGAAATGCTCAAAACACAACGAACAATAATAAAATCGTAGTTTTTATACATGGAGCTTGGTCAACAGGAGATGTTTGGAATAACTACAAAACTTACTTTTCAGAAAAGGGGTATAAAACTCTCTCCCCAACGTTTAGTCATCATACAACAACAAAAAATAATTCATTGATTGGTGTGAGTATGGAAGATTATGTGTCTGAAATTAGAGAAATTATTACGTCTCTAAATAATCCTCCAATCATAGTAGCTCATTCAATGGGCTGCATTATTGCTCAACGACTCGCAATGGAAGGGTTGATTGAAAAAATGATTTTAATCGCTCCCCCAGTAAATTATGGAATGATGCCTCCTTCAGAAAGTATAAAATCAGTAAAATGGGTTAATAGTGTAAAACGTTTAAAAAATAATTTAGCAAAACCAACATTTGAACAAGCTGTTAATGGAATGTTACACAACTTATCTAAAACTAAACAAAAGGAGGTTTATTCAAAAATGACCAATGAATCAGGGTTGGTAATGAAAGAAATGATTTGGGTAAAAAATTTGTTTGGAAAAAAACCGAACAAAATAAAGTATTCTAAAATTGATATTCCTATTTTGTTTGTTTCAGGAGGAATAGATAATGCTTCACCTGTTAAGATTGCTAAAAAGCTATCTAAAAAACATAAATCAAATGTAGGGATAAAAATATTTGAGACAAATGCTCATTGGATGATGGAAGAAGATAACTGGATAGAAATAGCAAAATATATTTCGGATTGGATAGAATAAAGACTTGCCCTAACAAAATGTATAAGAAAGTACAAATCTCAATGGTTTGTGCTTTTTAACCCCTTACTATTCTTAGTGTACCAAGATCGACCACGGCAAAAAAAAGGGTTGAATGCCGTAAAGAAGATGGTAGTAGGTCTATCAAAGTCGTTGTATAGGCGGGCTTTAAAACCACCTAAAGACGCTTTGATTATGAGCGTTTAGGAAAAGATAGTCCATGAGATTGTCAGGTGTGAATAAAGGAGTTGAACGCAAGTAAACCATTGACGAGGTGTCGAAAAGTAGTTTATCAAGAATGTTCGACATCCTAGATCAATGCTAAAAATCCCTACCAAGACGTGGTCTTAATTCCTAAAACCTAGGTCATAATGGTTACCAAAGCCTGATATCTCATCGCCTTTTTCTATACCACAAAACTATCTTATTACTAGAATATGTGATTTAGTTAAGCCCCAAGTCAATCTTAAATTGAGCGTAATCTCCTGTTGTTCTATCTCCGGCACAGTTAAGGTCTGTGTCTAACTTGTGAATAGCCTCTACTCGTTTGTCTGGTGAAGGGTGAGTACTCATAAATTCTGGTGGTCTTGCACCGCCTGCGGCTTCAATTTTTTCAAAAAATCCAGCAGCTCCACTCGCCTCGTAAGTTGTGCCACAAAGGTATCGTACTGAATATTCATCAGCTTCTGATTCATCTCCTCTACTAAATTTAAGTGATTGTAATCCTGCCAATACTTGCCCTATTTTACTTTTGTTACCTAGTGCTACGCTTATTAAGATTTGCGTACCCATATTCTTTTTCATCTGATTGATACTATGGCGACGGTCTGCATGAGCAATTTCATGACCTAATACACCAATTAGTTCATTCTCGTGGTCTAAATAGTTGATTAAGCCTGTGTATACATAGATGAATCCGCCAGGGGCAGCAAAGGCATTAAGGGTAGAGTCATCTTTAATGATTTTGATATTCCATTTGAATTTGTCTTTGTATAAAACATCTGGGGATTTGAGGATTGTGTCACGCAAAGCATATAAGTATTGGTATGCGGCTGAATATTGTGTAGAGTCTAGTACAGGGTAAGTACTTGGGTCGCTAGCTATCTTATCGGCGAGTTGCTGTCCTAGTTGGATGTCTTTTTCTACTGGAAATAAAAATTCATTAACAGTAGAGTCTTTTTTGCATGAAGACAAGGCTAGTGTTAATATTGCGATAAATAGAGTAATTTTTTTCATGTTAATTGATGTTATTTTTTTGCAAAATAATATTTTTTGGGTAGAATTACAATTGTTCTTTCTTTAACTCTTCACTAATTGAAAACCTGCCTCCGTCCTCATTTTCTAATTTCAATACTCCTCTAGGACATACAGCAGAGCATACTCCGCAACCTACACAAGAAGCTCGTACAATGTTCTCGCCACGTTGAGCATACCACCTTACGTCAATACCTTGCTCACAATAGGTAGAGCAGTTTCCACAAGATATACATTGGTTACCGTTGGTAGTAATCCTGAACTTAGATTTAAAGCGTTGTACAATACCCATATATGTAGCTAAGGGGCAGCCAAATCTACACCATACTCTGTTGCCAAAAATAGGGTAAAACCCTGTGCCAATTACTCCTGAAAAGATAGAACCGATTAAAAACCCATAGATACCTCTGATACTAAATACAGAAAGTCCAAGTAGTTTATCTCCGCCTTCTTTGGGGTGATAGATTTCGTTATAAGTATGATAACCTGTCCATACAGTCATCACAACAGCAAATAATAAAACGGCATGAATGATATAACGTTCAAACCGCCAAATTTTAAGACTTTTGTCAGAATGCTGGCGGTATGGGTCGCCAAGTGTTTCGGCAAGTCCACCACAGCCACATACCCATGAGCAATACCAACGTTTGCCAAAGAAATAAACCATAACAGGGATGACTAGAATAGAAAAGAAAATTCCCCAAACAAAAAAGGCTTTTCCTGCATTACCTTGAGAAACTAAGTTGATGACGTTCCAATCAAATAGAAAATCGTAATCTAATGGCCAAGCATTTTTGAGGTCTACTGAGGGTAGGTTGAATAGGGGTAGTATTTCTACCAAAAGAAATGCGAAAATAACTTGAAAGAAAACTACTGAGGCTGTACGGAATAATTGGTAGTTGTTGTGACGGTATTTCATCGCCATACGGATTCCCATTACAATCATTACAACACAATATAGAGACCCGTATACAAACCATTGGCTAGCGGCGTTTACTTTGCCAGTGATGAATTGTTTGAATGGGTCAAGGATAAATGTCCAATTGATAATGAGGTGAGGAAAGAAATAAAGTATGACATAAAAAGATACTAACCAACCAAAAATAATCCATGCTACCCAACCTCTGTTTGTTGTTACGTTTTGGTAGATTTGATCATGTTTGATGCTTGGGGCTGATTGAAATTGTGGTAAGATATACATTAATGCTCCTATAATTCCCAGTCCAAAGGTAAGGAACAGCCAAAGTCCCTTGTGATTGGCGATAGTCCCTTGTCCTGTTTGTTTGAGAAGATTAAAGGCGATGTCTTTATGTGTTTTGTAAATAACTTCACTCCAGTTTTTAGTCGCAGTATGTTTTTGATTGTGATTGTGGAGCGGTTTTGATATTTTTTCACTTATTGTTAAAATAGATTGTTTTTTGTCTGAAGTAATAGATGATTTTAGTGTGTTAATAAACGTAGTGTCATTGATTTCCATTTCTGTGAATGTTTTATCTATGGCTCTTTTAGTAACTTGAAAACTACCTAAAAAAGGTACTATGCTAAATAAAGTAATAGCGATAACAAGAATTGTGATACCTAAAGTTTGAATGTATTTCATGTTTTTTTGTTTAGAAATCTGTCAGTAGATGGGCACGGTAGTATAGTGGCATCCTTGAGTTTGTTAAAATATAGAACACAGCAGATAGCTTGACTCCACGAATTCGCTTTTTTGGCGAGTGGAGGAAGCTCCTAAATAGTTTTTAATGCTTCAAGAATTCTTTTCCAATTTTTCTTTTTTACTTTCAATTGAGTATTTTGTTCAGTGTTAAATTTATTAATAATTTCTTCTTCGTGTTGGTTATAAAATTCGGGGTCAAAATTAGCGTCTTTTAGGTGTTCTAATATATGCTCTATACTTACTTTGTCTGTGAGCCATTTGTCAAATACTTTGTGTCTTAGGCGTATGCCAAAGGTATTGACGCCAATAAATTGTCGAGTTTCTTTATTGAACACAAAGTGTATGCATTTTTCACCGTCTTTGTGTTCCCAGTAGAAATCAGCTTCTCCTTCTCTGAGTTTTGCAAATACCCATCCATAAGTTTGGTACTCGATATCAAAAAATTTGGCTGAATTGTACCAGTTGCCCGGATTGTATTCGGTGGGAGTACCTGTGATGGTTTTTGCTACGACTTCTCCCATTATTTTGCCTGTGTACCAAACTTGCTCCATTGCTCGGCGACCTGCTACTGGCTCGTGAAATTGTGCACAATCTCCAATTGCATATACATTGGGGATGTTGGTTTCTAGCTTGAGGTTGACCATTATCCCTCGTTGCGTTTCTAGGGCTGTGTCTTTAACAAAGTCAATGTTTGGGCTTACGCCTGCTGTGAGTCCTACCCATCCACATTCAATGGTTTCTCCGCTTTTGGTAAGAATTGCTTTGGCTTTTCCATTTTCGTTAGAGATGATTTCTTGTAGTTCGTCACCAAACCTGAGGTCTACGTGATGCTTACGCATGTGTCTACTGATAAGCTCAGATTCTTGTATGGGTAATACATTTGCCCAAAAAGCATCTTCTCGTACTAAAAAAGTAACTTCAATACCTCTGCTGAGTAGCATTTCTGCCATTTCTACTCCGATAAGTCCTCCACCTACAATAACACCTCTTTTGATGTCTTTGGTATGTTTTTCCATCTTTTCGAGATCTTGGTAGCTAAACAAGCCTCCTACTCCATCCAAGTCTTGTCCTGGCCAACCAAATTTATTGGGTTTAGACCCTAGGGCTAGGATTAAAGAGTCGTAATAAGTAAATCTGCCTTTACCTAATGCTAATGCACGGTTGTCAAAGTCTATGGATGTTACTCTATCAAATACTAGTTCGATATTATTTTTCTCCCAAAAATCATCTTCATAGGGCTTTATGTGCTCATACTTCATGTGCCCCATATAAATGTACATGAGAGCGGTACGAGAAAAGAAATATTCGGTTTCAGAAGAGATAATCGAAATTCGACAATCGCTCTGCTTACGAATATGGCGAGCGGCTGTAACGCCAGAAACTCCGTTACCTATTATTATTACGTGTTGCATCATGTGTGCCGTGAATTTAAAATAATTAAGACAATATAGAGATTTTTACAGGCTTTTTACGATATTATTGTCTTAATAAGGACAGAGATGAATGGATATTTCCATAGAATTTAGAAAATAAATCGATTTTTATTAAAATAGCATAATATTAAAATCTTACAACTATGCACATAGCCAAAGTATCAATTAACACTTTGAATCAACTTAGGGACTTATTGTCTAAATTGGATGATAGTGTTTATACTCAAGTAATTCCTGAAACGTCTCATGCTAGTATTGGACAACACGTGCGACATATACTCGGATTTTATACTTGTTTGATAGGGCAAGCCCCGAGTAAAAAAGTCTCTTATGACAAGAGAGAAAGAGAAATTAGCTTAGAGACTTCTTGCCAAGCAGCCATAATTACTATTGATGACATAAATGTAAGTGTAAAAAAGATGAATGAAAATGATGAGTTTGTGCTGGAAGGAGAACTTGCAGGTGAGATTCATCATATAAAAACAAATATGAAGCGTGAGATGTTATATGCTCTAGAACATGCTGTACATCATATGGCAATTATCAAGATTACTGTAAAAATCTTAAAAATAGAAGCTAACTTATCAGCTGGTTTTGGCATTGCAGAGTCGACCATTAAGCATAAAAAATGTGCACAGTAAGCTATATACCTACTGAAGAAGGGTTCGTCTTTACCTCTAGTAGGGATGAACGTTATAATAGAAGTGCTACTGAGTTTCCTATTGAGGAAGCAGGGCTAACTTTTCCTAGAGATTTAGAAGCTAAAGGGACTTGGATAGCGAGTTCTCAAACTGAGTTGCGTTGTTTACTAAATGGTGGGTTTAAGTATCATGAGTCTCAGCCTCCGTATAAAAAGAGTAGGGGAATCATGCTTTTAGAAAGTTTTACTTATGGTTCGATAAACGATTTTGTGAATGTTTATGATTTTGAAGGTATGGAACCTTTTACTTTTATTTGTATAGAAAGTCATTTTGTACATGAAATTAGATGGGATTTTGAAAAAATATTTCACATTAAAAAATCATTAAAGGAAAAACACATTTGGTCATCATCAACTTTATATACTCCAGAGAGTATAGCTGAACGAAAGACATGGTTTGATGATTGGTTCAAAGATAAAACAGTAGACATAGATTTTTGTAGAACTTTTCATTATAACGGCGGAAGTCATGATGCTTACAATAGTGTACTACTAAAACGTGATTTAAAAGGAACAATAAGTATTACTTCTGTCACCCAAGACAAGAGCCTTCGTCAAATGATATATGATGATTTTGAAAACGGAATTAGAAAAGTTTCTTTAGAAAAAAACCAACAAAATTTTTGATATAGCGTATCTATAATTAGATGAGTATATTAATAATAGGAAGTATTGGTTTAGATAAGATAGAAAATCCTTTTGATTCAACTGAAAGAACATTGGGAGGCTCTGCTTCTTATTTAGCATTATCTAGCTCCTATTTTGGTCAAGATGTAAGTTTAGTAAGTATTATCGGCAATGATTTTCCAGACAAATACTTAAGTTTATTTCAACAAAGAAGTATTCGCACGCATCATTTACAACGAAGTAATGATTTTCCTACGATGCATTGGCATGGTAAATACGGAATGGATATGCGTTACCATACTACTGAGTTACTTGAACTCAACTCCTTAATCGAGTTTAATCCTGTCCTACCAAAAGAGTGTAAAGACAGGGAGTATGTAGCTATTGGTGGTTTTATGCCTAAACTACAAGGCGAGTTAATCGATCAACTAGGTGATTGCACCAAAATGATTACCCTAGACACCACAAGGTATTGGATAGAAAATCACCGTGAAGACTTATTGGATGTATTGCACAAAGTAGATGTACTTTCTTTGGACAATATAGAGGCTCGTTTGTTATCCAATGAATTTTCTATCGCTAAGGCGGCAAAAAAAATACTGAGCTATGGTCCTCGTTATTTAATCATTAACAAGGAAGGAAATGGCTCGTTATTGTTTTATGACAAACAAGTGTTTTTTTCTCCAGGGTTACCGCTTTTACAATCATTTGACCCTACGGGGCTTTGCGATTCATTTATCGGCGGGTTCTTGGGATATATTGCTAAAGTAGATGACGTAAGTCTACCAAGTATCAAGCGAGCAATGATTTATGGTAGTACCATATCCTCATTTAGCACAGAAGAGTTTGGCGTAAGAGGTATTACAAACTTAAGCGAAGAGCAGATAGATGACAGGATGCAAGAGTTTATAGAAATGGTTCAGTTTGAAATCAATATAGAAAACGATTGATGATAGGAACATCTTCACTGTCTAAATTAATTGTCTGGTGAATTTTATTTTTTAGAAAAAAGAACTCCAAGAAGGATGTTTTGTATCTTACAAAAATCATTAAACGAAGATTCTACTCGTGAAAATTAATTACTCGGATAAAGTTCAGCTATTTGCTCTTGTACTCTTGGCTTTTTTTTTACCTCTCTGGAGGCTTGGGAGTAGTATTGGCTTTGCCCTAGTAGTTTTACATTGGTTTTACGAAGGTGACTGGAGAAATAAGTGGCCCAAATTAAAACATAATTACTTCTTCTGGGGGACAAGCTTTCTGTTTTTATTATACTTGCTGAGTGCAGTCGTATACCACGACAAGCAGTCAATGTTTGAGTTAGAGAAAAGAATAGGTCTATTCCTCATCCCTACTGTTCTGCTGAGTTCTAGTAGTATTAAAGAAAGGAAAAGCATTATACTATACGTTTTCTTGCTAGGGGTGTTGTTTTTGGATCTTAGGGCTTTAGGCGGGATACTTTATCATTATATGACTGCTGCTAGCTTTAACCTTAGTCAAGGGGGGCAAGTAAATACCATCATTCATCACGAAAGACCTTATGTAGGAGCATTCTCAGCTTTGGGTTTAGCTTTTACGTTATTATTTTATAGAGAAAAAAAGGGAAATAAATACCTGCCTTTAATAGCTGGAAGCATCTTTATCATAACAGTTTTCATTATTTCTGCTAAGCTAGCAATGGGAATGATACTGGTCTTGCTAATGATATTTTTATTACTTCAGTTAGGGAGGAAAAGTATTCTATACCTCTTGGGAGTACTTGCTTTTGGTTGTTCTACTTATTTTTGGATTCCAAGTGTCCACAATCGATTTTCTGACTTAATTGAAAAGAAAAACGAACCAAGGTTATTTATCTGGCCAAGTGCTATTAAGGCTATTCCGTCAAATCCATTCAACCATATTTATGGTACATTTTCAGAAAAAAATACTGAAATAGCATTAAATAAAGAGTATAAAAAAGAAACTCAAATTGCATTACAAACTGCAAGTAGATGGGAAGTGATTGCATATCTCAAAAAAAACAAACTGGACAGTGAGTTTGATTTTAATGTGCCTTATGATATTAAAGATTACTCTAAAGGAAAATGGTGGTGGCTATATGCTGATAAAAAGAATTTCAATACCCACAATCAATTTCTGGGGATCTACTTGAGTTACGGTTTATTGGGTTTGTTATCTATCGGATTCATGATTTATGGACTATCTATCCAACTAGCCCGTTATCGCAACTATTATTTATTATTTAGCATCATTGTGATATTTCTATTTTTGCTCTTTGAAAACATTTTAGCCAAGCAACAAGGGGTATTTATGTTTGGGTTATTTTTGTCTTTGTTTTATACTCAGCCTAGTAACAAAGCTTATTCTTCAATTCATATACACGTTTAACCAGTTTTGCAACGGTCTTTATGTGCGTTTTCCTTAGGTGTAGTCACATGAGTAAATTCTTGTCTTACCCCTATCAAACCAAGGTATTCACGTGCATTTTTAGCTATAAATTGACTTCCGTTATACTTCTTAATCATCACACAAGACCGTTGTAAGGTGAGTTGTTTTAAGTCTTTTTTTGACGAATGTGCTTAAGGTAGTATTATTCTATTTTGTCTATCGCATCTAATATGATTTTACAAGCGATTTTTATTTCTTCTTTTGTAATAATAAGAGGAGGAGCAATTCTCAAAGAATCATCACAATACAAAAACCAGTCGCTTAACAGACCCAATTCAATCGCCTTATCAATAATTTTTTTATTCTGCTCAAAGCTATCAAACTGAACAGCCATTAATAAGCCCTTGTTTCTAATCGATTTGACCGCAGGATGCTTAACTAATAAGCTTTTAATCAACTCAGCTTTCTCTTCCACTTCTTCAATAAGTGAAGTGTTGATTAGCTCTTCGACGCAAGTATGCGCTGCCGCTGCCGACACGGGGTGACCGCCAAAAGTAGTAATGTGCCCAAGAATAGGGTTGTCTTTAAGTACATTCATTATTTCGTTACTAGATATAAAAGCCCCAATTGGCATTCCGCCACCAATACCTTTGGCGGTAACGATAATGTCTGGAGTAATACCATAATGCTCAAACGCCCAAAATTTTCCAGTTCGCCCTGCCCCAGTTTGTACTTCATCTAAGATGAGTAATGTGCCAGTTTCATTACACCTCTCTCTTACGGATTTTAAATAATCATTTTGAGGTAATATTACCCCTGCTTCTCCTTGTATTGTCTCGATAATTATACAGGCAGTTTTAGTAGTTATTTGTCCCAGGTCATCAACATTATTGAATCTAATATGGCTCACGTGAGGAAGTAAGGGACGGTAATTAGCTTTTAATTCTTCATCACCACCTACTGATAAGGCACCGTGTGTGCTGCCGTGGTAGGCATCAATACACGAAATCATTTCTTTCCTGCCGGTATATCTCTTGGCTAACTTTAGAGCACCTTCTACAGCTTCGCTACCACTATTTACTAAGTAGGTAGACTGTAAGTGTTTAGGAAGAGTTTTAACTAAGGATTTAGCAAACTCAACTTGAGGACTTTGCACAAACTCTCCATATACCATTAAGTGCATATAAGTTTCGGCTTGTTTTTGTACAGATTTCACAACTTTAGGGTGGCAATGTCCAAGGCTACTTACACCAATTCCTGATATCATATCAATATACGATTTCCCTGACTTTTCATACATATATACGCCTTTGGCATGATTGATTTCTAGCATCAGTGGGAAGTCAGATGTTTGAGCAATATTTTGCAAAAATATTTGTCTATTGTTCATATATAAAGTCCTTAAACAAAAACAGCGAGTAAATAACTCGCTGTTTTAAAATTAATATGTTATGTTGATTATTATTCAATAATTATTTTTTGAATACCTTCGTCAGCCTTTAAGAAATAAATTCCTTTTGGCAATGTAGATACATCTACGCTATTACCTTCTGCTAAAGTTATTCTAGTATTTCCTAATTGGTCAGTAATACTGATATTATGCAAGTCAGTAGAAAAGTTCAAACTTTCCCCACTTACAGGATTAGGATATACAGTTAGCTTATTTTGTTTGTTTGATGTGCCATAAATTGATGCTAAACATACAGCATCTGAAACAGCTTTAATAGTAACACTTACGTCATAAGTAGAAGGCACGCTGCTTCCACCAGAATAAGCTGTGTAATTTACCGTCATATTATTAGTTCCTGAGCTTGTCGGTGTCCCTATTATACTTAAGCAACTGAGGGTTACATTTCCTGTGCCAGCAATGATAGTACAAGTAGAATTATGGCATTCGTAAGATAATCCTGTCGGAAGGTTGTCAATAGAAGTGACAATAGCAGAATCTACATTTACAGTAAAGCCAAATATGACAATGTTTTTTTGTAATGCGATAGTTAAGGCTTCACTGTATGGAGCACCTTCACAGGCATCTGGCAAAGCACCAGGATAAATTCCAGGTGTTGTAATGCTCTGATCAGGGGTACATTGGGCTTGAGCAGTGTATGCAGTTAATACTATACTTAATGAGAGTAATATTTTTTTCATCTTGTCGTTAATTTAATTGTTCCAATATGCTATTAGCATAGACAACACAATATGATAATATAAGGTGCTTAAAACAAGTAATATTTGCTTTTTTTCTTTTCTCACCATTTTCTCATTAAATCTTCTATTTAAAATCGTTACAAACTATACTTTTTATTCAAAAAATTATAGATATAAATCACTGATTATCAGTTAGTTTTGAATTTACTGTAATAAGTCATTGATTAGACAGGGTTAAATTACTTTGCTTTAATTATTTCAAATATTACATTTGTCCTAATTGTAAAAGAAGCAGTTTGGCAAAGATGATATTTAAAAACAAAATTACGACCGTGCAAAAAGCGATTTTCATTACTTCTCTACTAGTTATTTCAATGTTCTCTTATGGGCAAGATAAGACAGCAGGTAAGGAAGTTTTCGAATCTAATTGTACAGCTTGTCACAATGATGCTATGGCTAGTAGCGGAGTGTACCCAGATTTAACAGGTATTTCTAAAAAAAGAAATGCTGATTGGCTGAAAAGTTGGATTACAGATCCTACTAAGTTTGGTGAGGCAGATGCAGATGCAAAAGCGGTGATAGATGAGTGGCAACCTAAAATGGGTATGATGCCACCTTATTCTTGGTTGTCAGAAGATGAGATGACTAATTTGGTTGCTTACTTAAGTGACGGTGAAGGAAGTGTAGCTATCGAAGAAGAATCTACCAATACAGAAACAGAGACCGTGGTATCCTCTGGAGGAAATACAGACGCAGGAAAAGAGATTTTTGGTGCTAACTGTACAAGCTGTCACCAATTAGGTGCTAACAGTAATTACCCAGAATTGGTAGGTATTACTAAGAAAAGAGGCAATGACTGGTTAAAAAGTTGGATTAAAAATCCTGCGAAATTTGAAGGAGAGGATGCTGATGCAAAAGCGTTAATGGCAGAATGGAAGTCTAAAGCAGGTATGATGACTTCTTTTGATTTTTTATCAGACGAAGAATTAGATAATCTTATTGCATATTTAGCTGTAGCGAAAGCGGAGTCTAAAGAAGTTGCTACTACTAATGGTGGAGACGGTTCTGTTACACCACCTGTCCAAAATGATAGTGGTGTTTCTTCAATGTTGTTAGCACTTGTTTTTATTGCTCTTGCTTTATTGATTGTTGTCTTGTTGTTTATGTCAGCAGTATTAAATAAACAATTAAAGGAAAAAGATGATGCAGGTTTGTTGTCACTTTCTGATAGTGAATACTCAAAACAAACGCATAATATTTTTAAAGTACTTAAGCACCCAGCATTTATTGGATCAATAGCAACTATTGGGTTGTTATTGGGAGCTTGGTGGTTTTTACATAACGTATTATTTGCCATAGGTGTTCAAACAGGTTATCACCCAACTCAGCCAATTAATTATTCTCATAAAATTCACGCAGGTGATATGGGCATTGATTGTAATTATTGCCATACGGGCGTAAGAAAAGCAAAACATGCAAATATTCCTTCTGGAAGTATCTGTATGACTTGTCACACAAAAATTAAAACGGATTCTCCTGAGATTCAAAAATTACATAATTATATGGATTATGATGTAAAGACTGGTAAATTTGGTGATAAACAAACACCAATTGTCTGGAATAGAGTCCATAATATGCCTGATCATGTTTATTTTAATCACTCTCAGCACGTGCAAGTAGGAGGTTTAGAATGCGAAGAATGTCACGGTGAAGTGAAAGAAATGGGAACAGTTTACCAATATTCTACCCTTACAATGGGATGGTGTATTGACTGTCACAGGAATAAAGCCATTAACACTGAAGGGAATGAGTATTATGATAAGCTAAAAGCAGATCATGAGTCGAGTAAAAAAGGAACATTCACTGTAGAAGAAAATGGCGGTCTGGAGTGTGCTAGATGTCACTATTAATCAAATATTAATTCATATTCAGTCTGTTATATAGATTATGGAGAACAATAAAAAATACTGGAAAGGCTTAGAAGAGTTAAATCAAGAGCCAGAATTCGTAGAAAAAGCTCATCAAGAATTCCCTGATTACCTTTCAGTAAAAGAAGGCTCGGATACGGAAGATTCTAATGAAACTAGCCGTAGAGATTTTTTAAAGATAATGGGGTTCAGTGTTGCAGCGGCATCGTTAGCAGCTTGTGAAGCTCCTGTTAGGAAAGTAATTCCTTATATTAATAAGCCAGAGGAGATTGATCCAGGTAAGGCAAATTGGTATGCAACTTCTTATGCTAATGGTAGCTCTTACTGTAGCTTGTTAGTAAAAACTCGTGAAGGAAGACCTGTCAAAATTGAAGGAAACCCAAACTCAATTACTGGAGGTGGTGTAAGCTCTCAAGCATTAGCTTCTCTTTTGAATTTATATGATAGCTCTAGACTTAAAAATTTCCAACAAAAAGGAAAGAAGCTAAGCAAGGAGAAGGTAGACAAGCAAATCATTTTTAGGCTTAGAAAATTAGCGAAAGCAGGAAACAAAACAGTAAGAATAGTTTCTCAAACAATTTTGAGCCCTTCTACCAAATTGGTGATTGAAAAATTCAAAGCACAATATCCAAGTATTGATGTGCAGTTGGTGACTTATGACCCAATGTCTGCAACAGGTATTTTGAAAGCGAATAGCGGAATTCTTCCTGATTATAACTTCGAAAAAGCACAAACTATCGTTAGTTTTTCTGCGGATTTCTTATCTACATGGTTGTCTCCAGTAGAATTTACTAAGCAGTATGTTAAAAACAGAAAGGTTTCGAAAAAAGTTAAATCAATGTCTAAGCATTATCAGTTTGAAAGTACGTTTACTTTGACTGGTGCTAATGCTGATGAACGTGTTGCAATCAAGCCTTCGGAAGAACCTCATTATGTTGTGGCATTGTATAATGCACTTGCTACTAAAGTAGGTAAACCTACAGTAAGTGGTGTTAAAGTAGCCAAACAAGATGCTGTAAATGAAGTAGCGAAAGAATTGTGGTCAAATAAAGGCAAGGCCTTAGTTGTAGCCGGATCTAATGATGAAGCAGTACAGTTTTTTGTAGTTAAAATCAATGAAATTATTGGCGGGACTATTAATAAAGGTGCTTCATTATTGAAACAAGGTAATGATGACAATCTTCTTACTTTCGTAGAAGATTTGACGGCGAATAAAATTGATGGGGTTATATTTTATAATGCCAACCCTGTTTATGATACACCTTTCGGTGAAAAAATTAAAAAAGGATTAGAAGATGTAGAATTGAAAATATCTCTAGCAGATAGATTTGACGAAACAGCTTCTGAATGTGAGTTTGTATGCCCAGATTATAATTATTTAGAATCATGGGGTGATGCTGAACCTAAGTCAGGTGTTGTGAGTATTATTCAACCTACAATTTCACCTATTTTTGATTCAAAAGAAAAAGATTTTGAAAATCGTGCTGCTCAGGAATCATTCTTAGTTTGGGCAGAAGAAAAAGACACCAGTTATTATAACTTCTTACAAAATAATTGGAAAGAGAATTTTTTCTCTAAACAATCTAAAGAAGTTTCATTTGATAAATTTTGGTTCAATTCAGTTAGAGATGGTGGATTTATATATACGCCAACTAAGGTATCAATAGAACCAGTATTAGTAGAGGATGAAGCTACAGAAAGTGATAGTACAGTGATTGTAATGCCTGTAAAAAGCTTATTCAAATACAACAAAGGAGTTTCTTTATCATCGGCATCATCAATCATTAAGAAAAGATATCAGGGAAGTACTGGTTTTGATTTTGTAGTATATGAAAATTCGTTGATGGGTACAGGGGCATTTGCTAATAATCCATGGATTTTAGAAATGCCAGATCCGATTTCAAAGGTAACTTGGGATAATTATGTAGCAGTATCTATTTCGGATGCTAAAAAACTAAATTTATCGCAAGGTGATATTGCTAATATTGTGATAAAAGGAATTGGAGAAACAGCACTTCCAGTATTGATTCAACCAGGCCAAGTAAGCGGATCGCTTTCTGTTGCTCTAGGCTACGGTCGTACTAAAGCAGGTAAAATTGCTGAAAAATTAAGATTATACGAAAACCCAGCAGGAAGTAAAGTAAAAGCGGTAGGTGTTGATGTGTTTCCATTTGTTTCGGTAAAACACAGTACGTTATTGTATGCTACGTCTGGTGCTAGGATTGCTAATTCAGGTAAAAAGTATAGATTGGCTCAAACTCAAACTCATCACACCATTATGGGACGTGATACTGAGGGAGGCGAAACAATTATTCAAGAATCTACTCTTGCTAATTATAAGCAAGAAGAAAAAGCTAAATTACATAGAACAGGAGTTGTTTCTAAAGATATTCAAACATCAGAAGGAATCTTATCACCTGACAAAATTGATCTTTGGGCTGCACCTACTCGTGATGAGGAAGGAAATGTTCAAGAGTCAATTATTCACGAATACAAGAATCATCATTGGGGGATGGTCATTGATTTAAACTCATGTACTGGATGTTCGGCATGTATCGTGAGTTGTACGTCTGAAAACAATGTACCTGTTGTAGGTAAAGACGAAGTACTTCGTCGTCGTGAGATGCACTGGTTACGTATCGATAGATATTATTCTAGTGATGCTACAAGAAAAGATGGCTTCAAAGCGATGGAGCATCCTAGTGAAAATCCTAGAGTTGTATTTCAACCGATGATGTGTCAGCATTGTAATAATGCAACTTGTGAGACAGTATGTCCAGTAGCTGCAACTACACATAGCTCTGAAGGGCTAAACCAAATGGCGTATAACCGTTGTATCGGTACTCGTTATTGTGCTAATAATTGTGCTTATAAAGTACGTCGTTTCAATTGGTTTAACTATTCAGATACCTTAGCGGAAGATAGAGAAGCAGGTGTTGTCAATACATCTATGAATGATGACTTAGGTAAGATGGTATTAAATCCAGACGTTGTTGTTCGTGCACGTGGTACAATGGAGAAATGCTCTATGTGTGTACAACGTATTCAAGCCGGTAAGCTTAAAGCAAAAATGGAAGGAAGAAGAACATCTGATGACGACATTAATACTGCTTGTGCTTCTGTTTGTCCAGCCGATGCAATTGTATTTGGTGATATGAATGATGCAAATAGTGAAATCAGTAAAGTACTTGCTGAAGAAAATGCAGATAGAGCATATCATGTATTGAGTGAGATTAACGTTAAGCCTAACGTTGCTTATTTGAGTAAAATTAGAAATATTTAATTATAAAATAGATAGAATCGATGGCAATTACATCTTCAGTTAGACCCCCCTTAATAACAAATGGTAAAACTTTCCATGATGTTACGGAGGATATTTGTAAAAGGGTAGAGCAGTCTCCTTCTAAAATATGGATTATGGCATTTAGTGCTTCGGTATTATTGCTTTTAATAGGCTTGTATGGAGTTTATCGTTTAGTCTTCTTTGGTATTGGTGAGTGGGGACTAGACAAAACAGTTGGTTGGGCATGGGACATTACCAATTTTGTATGGTGGGTAGGTATTGGTCATGCTGGTACACTTATTTCGGCTGTATTATTATTATTTCGTCAGAAATGGAGAACAAGTATTAATCGTGCAGCAGAGGCGATGACAATTTTTGCAGTAATTTGTGCATTGATGTTTCCAATGCTTCATCAAGGTCGTCCTTGGGTAGGGATGTATTGGTCGTTACCTTTCCCTAATACATTTGGCTCTTTGTGGGTGAATTTTAATTCACCACTATTATGGGATGTATTTGCGATATCTACTTATTTCTTGGTATCTCTTGTATTTTGGTACATTGGTTTAATTCCAGATTTTGCTACTGTTCGTGATAGAGCTAAGAATAAAATTTCTAAAACAATTTATGGTGCTTTATCACTTGGTTGGGATGGTGCAGCAAAAACTTGGATGCGTTATGAGACTGTAGCATTGGTGTTAGCAGGTCTTTCAACGCCTTTAGTACTCTCTGTGCATACAATTGTATCTTTTGACTTTGCTACATCAGTAATACCAGGATGGCATACAACAATTTTCCCTCCATATTTTGTGGCAGGAGCAATCTTCTCAGGTTTTGCAATGGTACAGACTTTGATGCTTGTTACTAGAAAGGTTTATAAACTAGAGGATTATATTACGATTAATCACGTAGAGTCAATGAATAAGGTGATTATGAGTACAGGGTCAATAGTTGGTATTGCATATATCACTGAGTTTATAATTGCCTTTTATTCGGGAGTGATGTATGAAGAGTATTGTTTTCTTAACCGTATGGCAGGTCCTTATGCTTGGGCATATTGGACAATGATGACTTGTAATGTGATTACTCCTCAATTCTTTTGGTTTAAGAAAATTAGAACAAGCTTTACAGCAACATTTATTTTGGCAATTGTTGTAAACATTGGGATGTGGTTTGAGCGATTTGTGATTATTACAACATCATTGAGTAGAGATTATTTACCATCGTCTTGGACATACTTTAAACCATCATCTGTTGATGTATTGACGTATCTCTTTACGTTTGGATTATTCTTTACATTATTCTTCTTGTTTGCCAAATTTTTCCCAGTGATTAATATGGCGGAAGTTAAAAGTGTGTTAAAAAGTTCATCAGAAAAGAAAAATAAATAGGGAGGACTTATGAGTAGTACTGTAGGACATAATTACCTAGTAGGTGTATACGACGACGAAGACATTTTGTTAAAAGGTGTTACACATGTTCGTAATAGTGATGTAAAAATTGAAGAAGTTTTTACGCCATATCCAATTCACCATCTAGAAGATGCTTTAGGGTATAAGAGATCAAGGTTATCAGTGGTTGCTTTTATCTTTGGGATTACGGGAACGACACTAGCTTTAACGATGCAGATATTGATGTCGGTAGTAGATTGGCCAATGAATATTGGTGGAAAATCACTCCTCCCATGGCCTGACTTTGTGCCGATTGGATTTGAACTTTCTGTATTATTGTCAGCATACGGTATGGTAGGTACATTTATAGTTCGATCAGGTTTAAAACCAACTAATATCAGCCCTAGAATGTTTGATACTAGAAGCACAGATGACAAGCACGTGATGGCGATTGACTTGGATGTGAATCACGGGAAATCTGAAGATGAAATTCGTGAGGTGCTTCAAGCAAGTGGTTGTGTTGAGGTCAATAATAAAGTTTTTGATTAAAAATTAATTAGGCTAAAATAAAATGCTTAAAATGTATAAAAAAGGAAGTTTATTAATCGCTGTAGTAAGTTTGATGTTATTGAACAGTTGCTACAAAGTAAATAAAAAGGCAGATCCTGATAATTTATCAGAAACTCCTGGGACAGAATACGCTCCTCAGATGTATCACTCTGAAGCTTATGATCCAATGTCTCAAATTGTAGACAAAGGAGCAGGAGTTGAGTACTGGCCGTGGGATTCTGTAGGAACAGATCAAAAACATGGTGAGTGGTATAATAGTAATTATTACAATCCTCATGATATGAATGTGAGACAGCCAGCAAAAGGTTCTATTTCTAAGAAAGCATACTATTATAATATTGAAAAAGACGATTTAGATTTAGCAGATGCTCAACCAGATGATATATATATATTTGATAGAGAGTTTGGAGAGCTTACTACTAAAGGAAAAGGACAATATAAAAAAGCAGAAGTATTGTATATGAGATATTGTTCTCCTTGTCATGGGATAGAAGCAGATGGAAAAGGAAAAGTGCCTTTCCCAGGTGTTGCAAATCTAAAAGGAGGTGCTTTAAAAAGAAGAACTGAATCTTATATCTTTCATGTGATTACAATGGGTAAGAACAATATGAGATCTCATGCTGCCCAAGTAAGCTATATGGACAGATGGAAAATAGCAGCGTACATTAAGGAATTACACAAAAAATAACCTATTAAAAATATATCATGGTAGAAATGGTAGAAGAAAATTTTGAATTTACAGGGAAGGCTAAGTCTACTTTATTTAAAGTGATTGCAGTAGGGCTTGTATTGGCAGCATTTGGTATCTTTGGCTTGAGTCAAGGATGGTGGGATCCTGCACACGCATCAGGTCATCATGCTTCTCTTATGGAACAACCTTTACTAGTGGAACATACTTCGGGGCATGACGAAGCTATGCATCAGGCTAATGAAGCAATAGAGCATGCTAACGCAGGTCATGTAGAAAATCATGGTGCTCATGAAGAGCATGGTGGATACACTTTTATGAAAAGAGTAAAAGTGGGGTTATGGGTAAACAATATCTATTTCTTAGGACTAGCAATAGTTGGAGTGTTCTTCTTTGCCATTAATTATGTGACTTGGTCTGGCTGGTCAGCGGGATTAACTAGAGTGTTTTTATCTTTAGGCTCATATTTACTGGTAGCAACAATATTGACTCTAGGTTTGTTTTTCTTTTCGTCTCATGACTTATTTCATTGGACTCATGACGGGATAGCAGAAACAGATCATATCATTGCCTCTAAAACATGGTACTTGAATCTCCCGTTTTACATTGGAAGAATGGTTGTGATTCTTGGAGGTTGGTCACTATTTCATTATTTCTTAAAAAGAGAAGCGAAATTAGAAGATAATAATGGTGGAGTATTACATCATGCTAGAATTATCAACTGGTCTGCTGGATTTATTGTATTCTTTGGTGTTTCTTCTTCTATGGGAGCATGGGATTGGATTATGTCAATTGATACACATTGGTTTTCTACTTTATTCGGTTGGTTTGTATTCTCAAGTTGGTTTGTGTCAGGACTTGCAGTAATTACTTTGTTGACAATTTTCTTGAAAGAAGCAGGTTATCTAAAAGTAGTGAGCACAGAGCACTTGCATGATTTAGGGAAATACTTATTTGCATTTTCTATTTTCTGGACTTATATCTGGTTTTCTCAATTTATCTTGTACTATTACTCAAATATTCCAGAAGAAACAATCTATTTTGTAGAGAGGTTGTTTTTTAATATGGGTAATTACGCACCAATATTTGTTATTAATTTATTAATTAATTTCTTGTTCCCATTCTTGTTTTTGATGACAAGAGGGTCTAAGAGAGTTACAATAATGTTAAAAGTAGCAGCAATTGGGATTTTAATAGGTCATTGGTTTGATTTCTATTTGATGATTGCACCAGGAGTATTAAAAGAGCATGGTGGGCTGAATGTAGGAATGTTATTTTTTGAGGTGGGAGTAACAATGGTATTTGGAGGATTATTTGTCTTCACTGTATTAAAAGGGTTAACAACTATTGGTTTGATTGCAAAGAATCATCCATTCTTAGAGGAGTCTATTCATCACCATACATAAATGGTGAATAAACATAAGAAAAGGGCATCTTAGACATCGTTTAAGGTGCCCTTTTTTATACACATTGTTTAGTGCTAAAATTTTTCTTGATGAAAAAGTGATTCTTGTCACTTTTATATGAAATATGAACTATTGTGTCTAAGTCTGAAAGGCTACTAATAACTAAATAAGGTTATGATAAGGTGTATTTAGACACTCTAGGTACAAAAATCAAATTTTAGCTTAAAGAAGTTAAACCTAAAATAAGGAGTAAAAAAAAATGATATTCATTAGCTAGAACGCTTTTTTTTGTTAATTTTGGGGCTACAAAAACACTCAATAGAGTGTTAGTGAAGATTTTATAAGAGTTAGATAAAAAAGAGGTAGTAAATTATGAGTTTAATGATAGGTCTTGCGATATTATTGATTGTGGTTATCTTAATTTTGATTTTCAGAGTTCAGTCTGCATTGTCAGCAGTAAAGGGTGATGATGAAAAGAAAGGTTTTGGTTTGAATAAGCTAAATGCAACATTGTTCCTCATCTTTATGGGTGGAATGTTTGGATTATTCTTTTGGTATACTTTTGGTCGGATGGATGATTATATGTTACCAGAAGCGTCTACCATACATGGTAAAATTACAGATAGTATGTTATGGGTCTCTTTGGTGATTTGTATTATAGTGATGATTGTTGTGAACGCATTATTGTTTGTCTTTGCTCATAAGTATCAATATAAAAAAGAAACTAAAGCTAAATTTTTTCCAGATAATTCTGCATTAGAATTAGCTTGGACGGTGATTCCTGCTATTGTATTGACTTATCTTATTTTTAATGGTTGGCAAGAATGGACAAATATTACAGATACAATGACTACTGAGCAAATTCAAAAACAAAACGTTGTTGAGTTAGAGGTGGTCGGAGAGCAATTCAAATGGAGTTGTCGTTATCCAGGAGCTGACGGTAAACTAGGCACACATTACTTCAGAAGAATTGATGCTGAAAATAGCTTCGGGCTTAAAGTAGAAGACAAAGCAGGATTAGATGACTTTACTCCTAGAGAAATTCATCTTCCTGCAGGTAGAAAAGCAATTATTTATATTAGGGCAAAAGATGTTTTGCACTCAGTATTTATCCCTCACTTTAGAGTGAAAATGGATGCTGTACCAGGTAGCCCTACTAAATTTTCATTTGTGCCAGATGTAACAACATCTGAGATGAGACAAAAGTTAAATAACCCAGACTTTAATTATGAGATGGTCTGTGCTGAGATTTGTGGTAATGGTCATTTTAATATGAGATATAAAGTTGTTGTAGAGACAGAAAAAGAGTATCAGAAATGGTATACTTCTCAAAAACCTTGGTCTAAAGGGAGTAAAGATTATATCTTAGAACAGCTTCAACAATATAGTCCAAGCCTTATCGGAGAATACGCAACTTATTTGGATCAACTTTCTGGAGAGAAGGTGGAATACGTAACGATATCTGGTTTAGTAAAAGATGCAGAAGGAAATCCTTTATTAGCTAAAGTAAGTGTTATTAATAATGAAACAGGAGATATTTCGGAGAATACAGTATCAGATGCAAGCGGAAAGTATAGTTTTTCATTGCCTAAAGGCTCAGATTATGGTGTTACATATTCTTTAGAGAATTACTTATTCAGTTCTCAGAATGTGAATTTGGGCGATGATTATTCAGGAACGAAATTTAATAGTAGTGATGTAGTTTTGAGTAAGATTGAAGTTGGTGCTAAAGTAGCCCTTCGAAATGTATTTTTTGATACAGGTAGTGCTCACTTAAAAAGAAGTTCTAAACAAGAATTACATAAGTTGATTCTTTTATTAGAGGAAAATTCACATATGAAAATAGCATTAATTGGTCATACTGATAGCCAAGGAGATGATGTTGCTAATATGACACTTTCGGAAGAAAGAGCCCATGCTGTAAAATCTTATTTGTTAGATTTTAAAATTAAAAAATCAAGATTAGAACATACAGGAAAAGGTGAAACAGAACCTGTAGCAGACAATGAAACTGCTGAAGGAAGGGAATTAAATAGAAGAACTGAATTAAGTATAGTAGAGCTTTAAAAGCTTCGTTAAACTTTATCTTAGATTATAAAAGAGAAAAAAATGGCTGTAGCATTAGATACACATGATGATCACGCTCACGATGAGCACCACGAATTATCATTTATTCAAAAGTACGTTTTTAGTTATGACCATAAGGTTATTGCTAAACAGTATTTAATTTCAGGAATTGTTTGGGCATTTATTGGTGGTATGCTATCAGTGATGTTTAGGTTACAATTGGCTTTTCCAGATGCTGATCTTTCTTGGATAGGAAGTGTCCTTGGTGATGGATGGGTTGAGAATGGTAGTATTAATAAAGGAAGATTCCTCGCAATGGTTACAATGCATGGTACCATTATGGTGTTTTTCGTACTTACAGCAGGATTAAGTGGTACATTTAGTAATTTCCTTATCCCGTTACAGATTGGAGCTAGAGACATGGCGTCAGGATTTATGAATATGCTTTCGTATTGGATATTTGTATTGTCTAGTATCGTAATGTTTTCTTCATTCTTTGTTGAGACAGGTCCAGCATCTGGTTCTTGGGTAGCTTATCCACCTTTAAGTGCCTTACCGCAAGCAATGGACGGTTCTAAGTTAGGAATGACTTTGTGGCTTGTTGCTATGGCTCTATTTATTGTATCATCATTATTAGGAGGGATTAATTATATCGCAACGATAATTAACCTTAGAACAAAAGGAATGTCATTTGATAGACTTCCATTAACGGTTTGGTCCTTTTTTGTGACTGCAATTGTAGGTTTGGTTTCATTCCCTGTTTTATTATCGGCAGCTTTATTATTAGTTTTTGATAGAAGTTTTGGGACTTCATTCTATTTATCGGATATCTATATAGTTGGTGAAGCACTAGATCACGTAGGAGGTAGCCCTGTTTTGTATCAACATTTATTTTGGTTCTTGGGGCATCCAGAGGTGTACATTGTGATTTTACCATCATTGGGGATTACTTCAGAGGTAATCGCAACAAATTCACGTAAACCAATTTTTGGTTATAAAGCAATGATTGCTTCGATGGCAGGAATTGGGTTTTTGTCATGCATTGTATGGGCACACCATATGTTTGTATCAGGGATGGATCCAATGTTAGGTTCTATATTTATGTTTTTGACTTTAATTATTGCGGTTCCTTCAGCTGTAAAAGCTTTTAATTATATTACAACACTTTGGAGAGGGAATATAATTTTTACTCCAGCTATGTTGTTTGCAATTGGATTGGTTTCATTATTTGTAGCAGGAGGTGTGACAGGTATTGTGTTAGGTAATGCCGCTTTAGATATTCAGTTACATGATACTTACTTTATTGTAGCTCACTTTCACTTGGTGATGGGTGCCGCTTCGTTCTTTGGTATGATGGCAGGTGTTTACCATTGGTTTCCAAAAATGTTTGGAAGAATGATGGATCCTCGTTTAGGGATGCTTCACTTCTGGTTGACTTTTGTAGGGGTATATATGGTTTTCTTCCCAATGCACTATTTAGGGATAGCAGGTTTCCCTAGACGTTATTATTCGTTTGCCGTAGAAGGTTCTGGATTATTTAATATTTTACATGAAGTAAATGTATTCGTTACAATTGCTGCAGTATGCACATTCTCTGCTCAGATGATATTTGGCTTTAACTTCTTCTACAGTATCTTTAAAGGTAAAAAAGCAACTCAGAATCCTTGGGGTTCAACAACTCTTGAGTGGACAGCACCAATCACATTAGGTCACGGTAACTGGCCAGGAGATATTCCTGAGGTACACAGATGGCCGTATGATTATAGTAAGCCTGGGTCGGAGTCTGATTTTATTCCTCAGAATACTCCTTTCTCAGAAACTCCAGAATCTAATTTAGAAATAGAGTCATAAAAAACTTATGTCATGTCTTACTAAGGCGTGACTTTAGTAAATGAGAGACTATCTTTTTGATAAGTCTTACTTATTATAAATTCTTTAACACTATTATCCTTGGATCAGGTATACACTAACATATCAATTATAGAAAAAGTAAAATCCTTTGGACAATTACTTAAATTTAGATTAAGTTTTTTAGTAGCTTTTTCTGGGTCTATGATATATATATTAGCCTCACCTAGAGAAATTAGCATAGTAAACTTAATGTTGTTTGCTGTAGGTGGTTTTATGGTGACTGGAGCAGCTAACATTATTAACCAAATAATAGAGGTGGAGTATGATAAATTAATGAATAGGACAATGAACCGCCCCTTGCCTACAGGAAGATTGTCAGCGACTGAGGCTGCTATCTTTGGTTTGGTTATAGGTATTATAGGTTTATATGTGCATTATATGTATTGTAATCCACTGACTGCTTTGTTGTCATTTATTTCATTACTACTGTATGGTTTTGTTTACACACCGCTCAAAAGAGTTGGTCCGATAGCTGTATTTGCAGGAGCTGTTCCAGGTGCTTTACCACCATTAATCGGTTGGGTTGCTGCTCAGGGTAGTATCACAATAGAAGCCTTGATTTTGTTCGGGATTCAATTTATTTGGCAATTTCCTCACTTTTGGGCAGTGGCTTGGATTGCCGATGAAGATTATAAAAGAGCAGGATTTAAATTATTGCCTTCTAAAGGAGGAAAGGATTTAAAAACAGCTTTTAACATCATGACTTATACACTATTGTTAACACCCTTATCTTTATTGCCATTTTTTATTAATTTGACGGGCAAGACCTCAGCAATTATTGTGACTTTAACAGGGATTGTATTTTTAATGACAACCTTTAGGTTGATGCAAAAATGTGATAGAAAATCCGCATTATATATAATGTTTGGGTCATTTTTGTATTTACCAATTGTTCAGATTGCTTACGTATTAGATAAAGTTTAATGAAAGCATCATTTATAGAAAATATTGACAATAAAGAAGGATCAGTAGTTCATCCTAAAAAAATGATTATTTGGATATCTATGATATCTATCGTGATGATATTTGCGGGACTTACATCTTACCTTATTGTACGTAAAGCGGAGGGTAATTGGGCAGATTTAACAATTCCAAGTATATTTGTTTGGAGTACTGTTGTAATTATAATAAGTAGTATCGTTCAGCAATTAGGGTTACTCCTTTTTAATAGAGGAAAAGAAAATATAGCTAAGTTATTAGTAGTACTAACCATTGTATTGGGTTTTGCGTTTATGTATATTCAGCAGGAAGCTTGGATGGATTTATTTAATCAAGGTTTTGCCGTAGGAGGACCAGGTAGTAACTCTTCGGCATCTATTATTTATATCCTTGTTTGGGTTCATATTGCTCATATTATTATAGCGTTACTTTACTTAGTTTCGTTATTATTCGTTATTATACTTCCTAAGTACACCGATAGTGTCAAGCGTAGATTCGAGAGTTCTACTATATTTTGGCACTTCCTAGGCTTGCTTTGGATTTATTTATATGTATTTTTACTGTTAAATTATAATTAAAAAAGATATGTCAACTGCAATTGTTAACGAAGAAAATTTATGGGGCGGAGGAAAAAGCCCAATGGGTGCCAGTTATGGTAAACTGATGATGTGGTTCTTTTTGGTGTCGGATGCCTTTACTTTTTCAGCATTTTTGGCATCGTATGGATTTTCAAGGTTTAATAAAGCTGCAAATTCTATCATAGAAGGACAAATATATATCCCATCGTTGGATAAATGGCCAGTACCAGAAAAAGTATTTGATTCTATACCTGTGTTGGGTTCAGGTTATCCGTTAATTTTTGTAGGGATTATGACATTTGTATTGATTATGTCATCGGTAACTATGGTACTAGCCGTAGATGCTGGCAAACGTATGGATCAAGCAGCAGTAGCTAAATGGATGTTGTGGACAATTCTTGGTGGTATGGCATTTATTGGCTGTCAAGCTTGGGAATGGATGCACTTTATACATGGTACGGCTCATGGTATGACACTTGCAGATGGCACTACTGTTTTCGGTGCTAATCTTGTTCAAAATGAATATGGACCATCTCACTTTGCTCAATTCTTTTTCTTTATCACAGGATTTCACGGTACTCACGTACTATCAGGTATAATTATTAATATTATTATATTCTATAGAGCAGCTACGGGATTGTACCAAGAGAGAGGTCATTATGAAATGATTGAGAAAGTAGGGTTATACTGGCACTTTGTTGATTTAGTTTGGGTATTTGTATTTACATTCTTCTACTTAGTATAAGTTATTCAAAATAATAGTTATTATTCATTATAAAATATTTTAGATATGTTACATGAACAAAAAATAGACCATCCTATAATACCAGCGGATAAAAAAGTAATCCGAAAAATATGGATGATTGCAGGAATATTAGGTGTTGTTACAGCAATAGAATATATTTTTGCTTTTAGTATGCACGCAGGAGGTTTACGAAACTTTATATTTATAGCACTTACTTTTGTAAAAGCTTTTTTCATTATGTCTGAGTTTATGCACATGGGACATGAGAAAAAAGCTTTAGCATGGTCGGTATTGGGACCTTTAGTACTTTTGATGTGGCTAGTATTGGCTTTCTATTTTGAGTCGACTGCTTTAGAAAATGCTCTTTCTACTATTTGGGGTAGATAATAGTTCGCAATATGAAATGGAATACAAAAATAGGCATCTTACTAATTCTCTTAGTGATGCCTATTTTTTTTTACTTTACAGTTTTACTTTTCGGTTTTAATAGTAACCTTCCTAGTTTGCCTCATTACTTTCCAGTGGGTGATACATCTTATGTAATAGAAGGGAAAAAGGTGACAGACACCATTTATCATCAAGTGCCGTACCGTAGCTTTATTAATCAGCACAACGAAGAAATAGGAAAAACTCAACTGAGTGGTAAGATCAAAATTGTAGATTATATTTTTACTACCTGTGGGAAGCAATGCCCTAAAATGACTGAAAATTTAAAGGACGTTTATGAAACCTTTCGGGAAAGTGAAGATGTTATTATATTAAGTTATTCTGTAAATCCGAGTAATGACACACCCAAAATTTTAAAAGCTTATGCTGATAGCTACACTATTGATAAAGGAATTTGGCATTTTCTGACAGGAGAGAAAGAAGCTATTTACACCCATGCTAGGACAGGTTATTTCTTGTCTGCATTAGAAGATGAGCAATTTTCTGGAAATTTTTTGCACAGTGATAAAGTTTTATTGGTTGACAAAGAGAATTTTGTGAGAGGCATTTATACCTGTACTGATATAGATGAAATAAAACGATTAATTACTGAAATTGGGGTATTAAAAACTAGCTATGGTGATTTGGAGTAGAGAAAAAAAGTTAAGTTTTACTGTAAATGTTTTAGCTATTGCGATACCCGTATTGGTGGCAACACTATTGGGTATGAATCGTACTGATCAAAAATTAGACTTAGGAGATTGGACAAAGTTTTTACCTCATTTCATAGGACTTATTAATACACTGACGAGTTTAGTATTGATTATGGCATTAGTTGCTATAAAAAAAGGGGCTCAGTTATTACACAAAAGATTGATATATGTTGCCATTTCTTTGGGGGCAGTATTCTTGCTGACTTACGTTACCTATCATTTATCCAATACGTCTGTAATGTTTGGAGATATAGACCATAATGGGGCTTTAAGCGACAGTGAAAAGACTCAATTGGGTTTTATGAGACCCGTTTACTTGACTTTGTTAATTAGTCACATTACTCTATCAATTGTGGTAGTGTGGTTTGTGTTACAGGCCCTAAAGTATGCGATGTTAGGAGATTTTAAAACACATAAAAAAGCTGTAAAAATAGCTTATCCTGTATGGTTATATGTATCTGTTACGGGAGTATTTGTTTATTTATTGATTAGAGATTATTATGTATAAGAAAATAATTTTGTTTATCTTTTCGTTATTAGCTACAGCGGTGTATTCTTGGTCTCAATGTGCAATGTGTAAGGCTGTCGCCGAAAACGGAAGCGAAGAGGCATCCAAAGGATTAAATACAGGGATATTGTATTTGATGTCCCTACCATATATTTTAGTAGGGATTATTGGTGTTGTGATGTATCGGATGCATAAAAAAAGACAAAAATTAAAGCATAATATTGATTGAAGAAAAATGAAAATTCTAAATTTTTGAGAAATGTGTTTACCTTAGCATTTGGGGTGATGATTACTTTTTTGTCATTTTTTTTCTCTAACTCTTTGTCTGATGATGATTTAGAAAACTTATCTCATAAAATAGAAAAACACTTAGAATCGATTAATAATGAGTTTGATAAAGGAGCCGATTTTAAAGAGGTCGGTTCTGTTTTTCATTACACCATAATAGATCAAAAATTAAAAACTTGGAACGAGCACACAAGTGGAATCTTAGACAAGGAGCTATTAAGCGTTAAGTCTGAAAAATGGCAGATGTATAAGTTTAAGTCAGGAATTTATGCAGGGCTTTACAAACAAAACAAAGTATTACTTGTTCCTTTTTATAGGAAATACAGGATTGAAAGTTCCCATTTGTTCTCTCATGTTAACAAAGATATTTTTCCTGTATGGGTGAGCAAGGTTCAACTTAGAAATAAAAATAATAAACTTAAAGAGATATCCTTTAAATACGGCAAGCTATACTTAGCCTTGTCAGATGATGTGACTGCATTTAGTGGGAGAACTATTCTATATGTGTTAGGAGTATTTTTGATTGCATTGTCGTTGGTTTTACTGAGGAAATCTTCTCATAAGAAAGTGTTTTATTTAGCTATTTTATTTGTGTTTTTAACGGCTATTTTTCTCTTTTTCAAAATTTTGGGTATTCCAGAAGGTCTTTCTAATTACCCTTTGTTTTCATCATCTGCTTTTGCGTATTCTTCTTTTTTTTCTTCATTGGGAGATGTGTTATATCTATCTCTTTTAGCTTTATTAGGAGGTTGGTTATTATTGAGAGGAATTGTTTATAAGGATAGAGCAGTTGTTTTTAGGTGGTTGAAGAAAAAATCGGGAACTAGCTGGGCTATTTATCTATTATTATTTTGCGGGTATTTACTCTTCATGCTTTTGTATGCGGGTATTCTGATGTTACATCAGAACACTACTTTGATTTTAGACGTTACTTACGAGTTAGATTTCTTCACCGTTAAGTTTTTTTATTATGTGATTTTCGCAGTATTTAGTGCTGTTTTTTTATTGGGGCATCTGTTTTTAACGAAACTTCTTTTTGGTTTTTCTTTCAGAGAGATTCTATATAAGCATATTATACTGGCGTTAGTGTTTATCCCAATTATTGTGTTACTATTTTCTTGGCAGGGGTTATTGTTTTTATCGGCCTATGCACTGATTGCCTTGTTGATGTATAAATACGCCTATTACATGGACAGGATGTTAGGTTATGAATTACATGGTTTAATGCTTTTATGGATTTTGATGACTTCAGGGATTGTCGCCACAGTTATCCTAGATGAGACAATCAAGAGAAAGGAGAGAACCTTACATAAAGTCTCTGAAAGACTAATTACACAAGGAGATGAAGAAACAGAGTACTTGATGTTTCAAATTAAGGAACAAATAGAGTCAGATATCTCTAATGTTAACTTTATGCGTGTACCAGGAATGGGGCTTAAGCGGATAGTAAAAGAGAGGATGAATAAATTATACCTCAAACATTACTTTAGTGAGTATAACATAGATCTAATGCTTTTTGATCACAAGGGAGAAGAATTGTTTCAGCAAAAACCATTGAGTTGGTGGAAAAAGAGATATTTAAAACCTGAAAACAGAAGGTTAAAAGGAGTTTATTTTTCTGAAGATTTACTTGGAGAGCAAAACTCTCAACATTTTATTTCTGGTGATTTTAAAAAAGACGGAATTATTTATGGATCTTTTTTAATTCGCTTACAAGCACAAGAGCTAAGTAGTAAGGGTATTGTCCCTGAGCTTTTACGAGAAAGTAAGATAGAGTATGAAGAGTTTGAAAAAGTTCATTACTGTGTAATAAGAAATGGTGAGGTTAAGTACAGTATAGGAAAAATTGATTACGACAAGCAGTTTTTATTAAAGCATAGTAAAAATAACCACAAAGTATTTTCTGATGCTAAAATGTTACATGAAATAGAGTTAAATGAACAAAATAATGGTGTGATTGTTTCTGTCGAAAAAAATGCATTGAAAGTTTGGTTAGATAACTTTTCATTTCACTTGATTATTCTTTCTACTGTGTTTTTTGGGGGCTTGTTTATTTACATTGCTTATAGAATGATAAAAGGAAATCCTATTGGGGTTTTGTCAAAAGTTCAGTTGTATTTATACATATCGTTTTTAGTACCATTGATTTTGGTAAGTGTTGTTAGTTTGTCTATTACACGGTCTAACTATGATAAAAAAATACATCAAGACTTTGAAAGTAAAGTGAAGTACTTAACAGAAGTGGTGAAATCTGTTGTGACAAAAAATCCATCTTTACTGAAGGGAGAGTTACAGAAAATAGCCAAGTATTCTCAAACGGACATCTCTATTTTTGACTTGAGTGGTCAGCTACGTTATACGACTCAACCTCTACTGTATGATAACCTGATTATATCTAAGCACATGAGTTCAGAGGCATATCGGCAAGTAATTGAAAAAAAACAAAAAGCAGTGTTTCTCAATGATAGGATTAATGAATTTGATTATAAATCAATTTATGTATCTGTTCAGAACAACGCCACAGCATCACCTTTATGCGTAGTTCATTTCCCTTTGTTTTATTCTTACACTACACTTAAGAAGTCAAAAGCGGTACAGTTTACAACAGTTTTAGAAATTTTTATTGTGGTTTTTTTTATTATCGTTTTATTGGCAATCTTGTCTTATTGGTCTATTCTTACACCTGTATTACTTGTCGCAAATAGACTAAAGGAAACATCCTTTACAGAAAAAGAAAAATATATTGAGTGGAACAATGATGATGAGATTGGAACAATCGTGTCGGGATATAATACCATGCTGGATAAAATTGCAGAAGCAAAGCAGTTATTGAAAAAAACAGAAAAAGAAAAAGCTTGGAGACAAATGGCTCAGCAAGTAGCTCACGAAATTAAAAATCCTTTGACACCCATGAAGTTAAAACTTCAGATGATGCAATATAGGTTAGCCAAAAAAACTGACGAAGATAACGAGCAGTTTCAGAAGGAAATCCATGCGATTTTAGAGCAGGTAGATATTGTGAGTGATATTGCTACCTCGTTCTCTTCATTTGCCAAAATGCCTGCACCTAAAGAAGAGGTGGTAGACTTGTTAAAAGTACTCAACAGAGAAGTTGAATTGTTTTCGCATGAAGGTATTGAAATAAAAATGTTATGTGAGCTGTCTACAATAATGGTCTCAATTGATGAGAAACTGTTAAGTAGAGTGATTTCTAATATTTTATTGAATGCCCAGCAATCATATGATAATGATGACTTAAAGTTGATTGAAGTAAGCTGTGAAAAAACAGAAGAAAATATCACCTTCTCTATTCAAGATTTCGGAAAGGGAATTGCTGATGAGATTAAAAACAAGGTGTTTTTGCCAAACTTCACAACAAAAGTCAAGGGCTCTGGTATAGGTTTGGATGTAGCCAAAAGAGGTGTTGAGTTTTGCGGAGGTAGGATATGGTTTGAGTCCGAATTAGGAGAAGGAACTGTATTTCATGTACAATTACCATTAATCTCGTGAGACTTGGACTTATATGTCTAATTTTATTTTTAACTTCGGTAGTTTATAGTCAAAATAACCTGAGATGTATTTGGCTAAAGAATAACCAAACATATTTTTTAGAAAAAAATGTTTTGCCTAGTACAATTATATTTTCAAATCATAAAGTTTATGTTTTTGATTCAATACAACATAGCATTGTATTTAATGATTTGGGAGAAGATAGCGTTAAGGTTTGTTACCGCCTATTACCTAGGGAGCTGACAGATACGCTTGTTAATTACTCGTCTGGTCAAACTTTTGTGTTAGAAACTTTTGAGACTCATAAAAAAAGAGATGATAAAAAAAAGGAGAAACAAAACAAGGTCATCACAAAAGGATCGATTACTAGGGGAGTAGCCGTGGGGAACGGAATAGGGAATGGTGTTGACTCTAGGTTGAACCTAGAGATGACAGGAGAAATTACAAATGGTTTATGGATAAAAGCCTATGTGTCCGATCAGGATATTCCTATCCAGCCAGAAGGGGTAACCCAAAACGTACAAGATTTAGACAAGATTTATGTGCAATTGTATACCGAAAGATCAGGTCTAACAATGGGAGATATTGCCATGAGTGACACATTGTATTATCTAAAATACAGTAGAAACCTACAAGGGATTTCTGTTTATCATGACAATAAAGATACTTTAAAGAAGGGTTTTAGAGTTGGAGCAGGGATTTCTAAAGGGAAATTCGCTTCTTACCTACTATCACTTAGAGACGGAGTATCGGGACCTTATAAAATCTTAGGACCTCAGGATGGCAAGTTTAACCCAATCATTTCTGGTTCCGAAAAAGTATTCCTTAACGGAAAAGAGTTAAGCAGAGGAAAAGATTATATAATGGATTATAACCAAAGCTTAATCACTTTTATGCCTAGTATATTGATTACAATATACTCTCGGGTACGGATAGATTTTGAATATTCTGATCTTAACTTCTTTAGACTTAACACAGGGTTTTCTGGAGTTTTTCAAACAAATAAAATCAAACTAAACTTATCTTATTACAATGAAAAAGACAATCCTAATAAACCTATTTTTGCCAATATAGGATCGGATGCTTTGAGTCATTTACAAACTATTGGTGACCAAAAGAATTTGGCTTGGCTAGAAAATAAAAGACCCATTTCAGATTTTAAAACAGGAGTTTGGTACAAACAAGTCACCCAAGGTGGAGACAAATATTTTGAATGGACAAGTAATATAGACAGTGCTGAGTATGAGCTGAGCTTTTCGGACATAGGAGCGGGGAATGGTGATTATATACGTACTGCTGAGAATACAAATGGAGTGGTGTATAAATATGTAGGTAAGAATAACGGGAGGTATTTGCCAGTTTCACCGATTGCTTTACCTCACCAGAAGCAAATGTTTTCGGCCAGAGTTTTGTATCGTTTATCTTCAAATATAGAGTTTGGAAACGAAATGGCAATTTCATCAAGAGATATTAATTTATATTCTTCATTGGACGATAATGATAATGAAGGTTTTTCTAATCGTTTTTTTTATTCGATAAAAGGATTAAGATCAAAAAAATACAAATTGATATATCAAGGTGGTGTAGAAGTACAAAATTCAAGGTTTGAACAAATAGATAGATTCAGAAGTGTGGATTTTGATAGGAATTGGGGAACTAATAATTTGATTCAAGATGGATTGATGTTAAGTAATCATGTGATTAGCTTAAAGAAAAACAGCGACAATGAAGTGAAATTATCAGGGGCTTTCTTAGATAAAAAAAATGATGTCTCAGGATATAAATGGGGAATAGAATTAGCCAAAAGATACAAGAGTTTTAGTGGAAGGGGAGTGTATGAAAAAAGAAAAATACAATCTGATAAGCTAGCCGTAAAATGGGAGAAAGTAAATATAGGTTTGTCTTGGAGGAAAAAATCAAAAAAAATATCAGCCACTTATATTGCTGAACATAACGAGCGAAACTTGAGAGGAGTATTGAGTACAAGACAATACTTTGACCAAATAAAAGTAGAATGGAAACAAGGAAATAGAATGAGTTTGTCTCACAGCTACAGGATAGATCAGGATACTTTGGGTTTAGATAGGATTGCCGTTAATACAGTTTCTTACTTGTCTCGTGTCGATTTTAAAGTGCTGAAAACTAAATCAACAAAATTGAGCTTTGGGCTAGTACATAGAAGAGCAGAGCATCGGTTTAAAACCGAAAATCAAGTTCAAGGCTTAATCAAGTTTAAATTTAAGAAAAAATCTTACAACCATACCTTGACTTATAAGACGGGGAGCTCTCAAGAATTAAGAAGAGAATTTGTATTTGTACCAGTGGCCTTTGGTAAAGGTTCTCATCGTTTTATAGATTTTGACGACAATGGAGAGCAAAGTATTAATGAGTTTGTAGAAGATGATATTGCTGGGGATTATATCAAAGTAATTATTCCTACGAATGAATTTATAGATGTGTTTAAATCTGAGCTACGCTACAATTCTTCATGGAATTTGAAAAAGCTAAATAAAAATATTTTTAAATATTTTTCTGGTAAAATAGTGCTTTCTGCCTCAGATAGGAACACAAGTATTGCAATCACAGAACGGCTATCTCCTTTTAGGTCAACAAAATCAGGAGCTTATACACTTAAGTCTATCTCTACCATTTACTTCCACCGATCCAAAGGTTGGTACGAATTGTATTATTCGCTTAAAGATTATCAATACCTCAATCGGTTTTTGCGTGGGGATGATAGACAGGTTCGCAACACTCATCGTTTTGGTATGATTAATCGGGTTAATAAAACAACATTTAATTCTTACTATGAGGTGGGTAAAACAGATTATAAGACTACAATCTCTCAAGGCAATAATTATCAGATTGAAATGTTTAGCATAAAAGAGGAGTTAAGCACAGTTTTCAAAAAGAAGTTAAGTACTTCTATTTCGTATCAATACACTGAGAAGTCAGGAGTAAAAATCCCTTTGGCACAGTTACAAACGTTAAGATTTAAGTCAAGAGTTTTATTGGGCAATAGTAGCTTATTGTTAGATTTATCTCATATATCTATTCGCCATACGGCTAGCTCTAGTGCCGAAAATAGCCAAGAATCATTTGTGCTATTACAAGGCTTAAGAAAAGGAAGTAATTGGCGTTGGATGTTTAGTTTTAATAAAAAAGTTTATAAAAACATTAACCTAAACATCAGTTACCAAGGAAGAAAACCTCAATCACAAGAAGTGTATCATATTGGTAGGGTGCAAGTGATGGCAAGTTTTTAGGAGGATATAGAGGAGTGTTGCATGAGGGATAGAGCGGTTTGTTTGAATCACGTAAATTGAGGAACGAAATGAAACGGGATGAGTAGCGATAGCCCGACCTCACGAGTTTTTTTGACGAGTGAGGGCATGCCCCGATTCCATATAGAATAAATTTATACCTTATAAAAAGATTATATAAGGCTTATAGCTAATTTGTGCTAGATAATAGATAGTTTTGTAATAGAATAAATTGTAACAAAAAAATTATATAATATGTCATTAGTAGGTAAAAAAGCACCTTTGTTTACTGCTCCAGCAGTGGTAAATGGGACTCAAATTGTAGAAGATTTTTCTATCGGTCAGTATATCGGAAAACAAGAAGTATTGTTTTTCTTCTACCCAAAAGACTTTACTTTTGTATGTCCTACCGAAATTCTTGCTTTCCAAGAAAAATTAGCTGAATTCGAAAAAAGAGGAGTAGCTGTAATTGGTTGTTCTACAGACACAGCAGAATCACATTTTGCATGGCTAACAACACCTAAAAACAAAGGTGGGATAGAAGGTGTGAAATACCCTATCGTAGCAGATGAATCTAAAGCAGTAGCTATGAATTATGGCGTGCTTGCAGGTCAGTATAATTATAATGACGAAGGTGAACTAGTTTTTGAAGGTGTAGCACCAATCGCTTACCGTGGTTCATTCTTTATTGACAAAGAAGGAGTTGTAAGACATGAGTCGATTAATTTCTTCCCAATCGGGCGTAATATTGATGAATATCTTCGTATTGTAGACGCTTGGCATCACAACTTAGAGCATGGTGAGGTTTGTCCTGCCAACTGGAATGCTGGTGATGACGCAATGACTCCTTCTTTTGAAGGCGTAGCAGATTACCAATCAAAACACTAAATAAATAACACATAGCGTATAAAAAAGGCTAACTGCATTTGTAGTTAGCCTTTTTTTTTGAGAGATGTGATAAACATCGGGCGTTACCACATTCGCCAAAACGAAGGCTCATGCGGTCAGGCTCTACACTATATCTTTTTTGTTATAAAATTGAGCAATTCCAAAATTGCTATTTTTTCTAAATCAACTATCACTTGCTAAATCCGATGTGAAAACAAAAAAGGATGCCGTTGCGATCCTTAACGCAAAGGTCTTAACCTGTGAGTACTCCGATGTTATCCCTGAGGTATCGGCTCAATTCCCGTTGACTACTATGACTTCTGCTGACTTCTCTACCTAATCAACTCGTGGTTGTAGAGACCTCCTCAGGTAAGAACGGATACCTTCCTCTGAATCCTGCTGCATCTACTAAAATGAGTTTGTTGGTCATGAACTTTGTAGTGATGTGCTTACTTACCCACTCAATTTAGCCTCTGTATACAGTTCTTGTTCGTCAGTTCCAGAGTTTACCGTTTGGCTTTCAGTCTACACCTCACGGTGAACGACCTTGCCACTTGCTAGTAGACAGCACCAACTAGCCTAAAAAGGATTTGCACCTTCTGGTATCTCTATGTATCTTTGATACATAGCTCTGGGTACACAATCGCTCAAACGTAATTTGCTACGTTTTATTTGTCTTTCCCATTTTTTAACGTATCTTTCAGATACTAAAAAAATAGAAAACCCAGAACGTAACTACGTTTAGCGGGTCGCTGTGCAACACTAAATATCCACAATCATCAATCCCTCCATACAAAATGACTATCTTTAAATTATGACTAAAGATTTAACAAAATCTGCAATTGACCGACAGAATATTTTGAACAATGCTCAAGCCATTGAAGTAGTTCAAACTAAATTAGGTTTAAATGGTCTATTGTATAGAGAAGAATATCAGTTTACAACTAAAATGGTTGCTGACTTTTATAAAATTGATATCAGGACGGTAAAACGCTATGTTGAAAAAAATGAAGATGAAATTGTTCATAATGGATATAGTGTTTTAAAAGGTCAAAAATTAAAAGAGTTCAAAGAGCTTTTTGGTCATTTGATGTCTGAAAATGATGATATTTCACAGAGGGACATTGATGCCCCTCTGTCAAAAAAAACAGCTACTAATCAATCATATAAAAAGATAAAAGCATTAGCCGTTTTTAACTATCGTGCTGTTCTAAACCTAGGTATGCTCCTTACCGAAAGTGAAAAAGCAAAACAAGTTCGAAGTCTAATACTTGATATCGTTATCGACATCATTAATAAGCGCATTGGCGGTTCTACCAAATACATCAACCAACGAGATGAAGAATTTTTAATTGCAATTACAAGAGAACCTGAATACAGAAAAGAATTCACTAGTGCCCTAAACAATTATTTAGATATGGGGCATATGAAATATAGCATTTATACTGACGCAATTTATAATGTAATTTTCAAGGAAAATGCTAAAGAGTATAAAGCTGTTTTGAAACTTGAGGCAAAAGATAGTCTTCGAGAAACGATGTATGCCGAAGTACTTAAACTAATCGCTTCATTTGAAATTGGGCTAGCTGACGAAATGCAAGCACAATCTAAAAAACTTGATAGAAAGCTAAAACCTTCTGAACTAAACTTATTAATAGACCAATTTGCCAGTAAACGGTTTTGGATACCTCAAATCGAAGATGCTCGAGCAAAAATGGCTACTAGAGATTATGGATTAAGAAATATTATCCATCAGCGTCTAGAAAACTATATAGGTACTTTAAGTAAAGAAGACCATAATCGTTTTCTCGGTGAAAAAAGTGAAGATCTAATAAATAGAGTACTGGAAAACCCTGAACTAATTGATGTTTTCAAAAGATTAAAAGACCGATGAACTTTGACTTTCAGTATTTCAATACAGTATACGCCATAAAAGTACATGACAATATCATTCGTGAATCTGGCGGTCTAATGGGAATCAAAGATGAGGGCTTAATTGACAGTACGCTATCGCATATTCAAAATGAATTCTATTATCCAGATATTGAGTATAAATTAACTCACTTATTATTCTCTTTTAATAAGAATCATTGCTTTAATGATGGAAACAAGAGAGCTTCTTTAGCATTATCAGTATACTTTCTTGCTATTAATGGGCTAGATATTTTAATCGATAAATTCATTATCAGAATGGAAAATATAGTAGTCGATGTTGCAGACAATCGAGTTGACAAAGACTTACTTTTTGAAATCATCACGTCAATACTCTATGAAGATGATTTTTCTGAAACTTTAAAGCTTAAAATATTTAATGCTAAACTCAATTCTGAAACTGAGTGAAAAGCATTGCACAATCGAGTAAACGGCTCTAGCTCTAATTGAGCTAGAGTACGGGTCTCGTATACGGCGGTTCGTAAAGCATAGGCATGTTGCTCTTTACACCAACAAGCCCTTTCCACTACTTTTAAGATAAGGCTATACATGAGTATTCCTTATCGAATTTTCATTTCACAATACGTTCAGTCCTTCATCAACTTGTGAGTACTCCGATGTTATCCCTGAGGTATCGGCTCAATTCCCGTTGACTACTATGACTTCTGCTGACTTCTCTACATAACCAACTCGTGGTTGTAGAGACCTCCCCAGGTAAGGACGGATACCTTCCTCTGAATCCTGCTGTATCTACTAAAATGAGTTTGTTGGTCAAGGGCGTTGTAAAGATGTGCTTATACCAGTTTAACTATAATATGAGTCTAATTTAGATTGAATTGTTTTTTGCAATATCGAGGAAAAATAATTTAGCATAACTGGTTAAGGTAAATTATTTTAACGAAG
>Ga0256845_1000431_pt1 | contig 39870 bp, 30 predicted proteins | sample RiftiametaG_FD_189101 | JGI IMG/M metagenome (GOLD analysis project Ga0256845, IMG submission 189101) | Tube worm associated microbial communities from hydrothermal vent at the East Pacific Rise, Pacific Ocean - Riftia | ecosystem: Host-associated > Annelida > Integument > Unclassified ...
ATTTAAGTTTGTAAAAAAAGACTTTTAATAACATTGAATAAATCATATCAAATCCAAACAATAAATAATTATCTTTACGGTTGTTGTTAAAGTATTAAGTGCCGATAATCAAGCGTGTAATCTGGATTCTTTCTATTTAGTACTATTATCAATAGAACAACATTAATATAAAAAAAGTCTAGTATCTAAACGTATAGCGTTCTTGAATCTAGCATCTAATTATAAATGATAATAAGAAGTAAAGCACCATTTAGATTGGGATTGGCAGGAGGAGGAACTGATGTGAGTCCGTATTCTGATCAATTTGGAGGTGCAATTTTAAATGCAACGATTAGTTTGTATGCAAGAACTACAATTGAACCAATTGAAGATAAGAAAGAAATCACTTTTATCTCGGTTGATAATGATAAAATCTATAATTTCGATTTTAAGTCTGAGTTACCCTTAAATGGTGAGATTGATTTGCAAATTGGGATTTATAACAGAATTGTAAAAGAATTTAATAATAATGAACCTTTAAGCTTAAAATTAACAACGTCAATGGATGTGCCAACAGGAAGTGGGTTAGGTACGTCTTCAACATTGGTAGTGTCAATTTTAGGAGCGTTTGTTGAGTGGTTACAATTACCTTTAGGTGAATATGATATAGCACAGTTAGCCTATGACATAGAACGTAATGACTTAAAAATGGCTGGTGGAAAACAAGATCAATATGCCGCTACTTTTGGTGGCGTAAACTTTATGGAGTTTTATGGAGATAGAGTAGTGGTTAACCCACTTAGAATTAAGAAAAGTTTTTTGCACGAAATTGCATTTGATTTAATTCTGTATTACACTAAAACAAGTCGTGAATCAGCTAGAATTATTGAAAAGCAAATTGAAAATGTAAAAAAATCTGACTCAAAGCCTATTGAAGCTATGCATGAGTTAAAAAAACATGCATTTTCAATGAAAGAAGCATTTCTTAGAAGTGAAGTGAGTAAGATTGGTACTGTATTACATGAGTCTTGGTTAAATAAAAAAGAAATGGCTGATGGGATTTCAAACCCTGTGATTGATAATATTTATGATACTGCTATAAATGCTGGTGCAATTGGAGGGAAAATTTCAGGTGCCGGTGGCGGTGGATTTATGATGTTTTTCACGGAAAAAACAAAGAGATATAATGTTGTGAAAGCATTAGAAGAATTAGGTGGAGAAGTAAAAAGATATGAATTTACAAATAATGGATTGTTTGCATGGACATTAAAATAAGAGAAGTAATTGTTTTAGCTGGTGGGTTAGGAACTAGATTAAGATCTGAAATAGGTGAATTCCCAAAGCCTTTGGCACCAATAAATGGAGAACCATTTTTAACACACGTTTTTAAATATCTTCAAAAAAACGGAATTAATAAAGTGGTATTATCTGTTGGCTATAAATGGGAATTGATTAAAGAGAAATATGGCGAACAATGGAAAGATATTTCTATAAAATATGCCGTTGAAAAAGAAAGACTTGGAACCGGTGGAGCTATAAAATTAGCCATGCATCAAATTACTTCTGATGATTTTTATGTTTTAAATGGAGATACCTTATTTGATGTTAATTTATTAACGTTAGAAACATTTCATTTTAAAAATAAAGCACAATGTTCATTGGCGTTAAAAGAATTGAAAAATGTGGATAGATATGGCTGTGTTGAAGTTCAAGGAGATAGAATATCTGCCTTTCAAGAAAAAGAATTTAGAAAGGAAACTATAATTAATGGTGGGATTTATTGTATTAATAAGTCTATTTTGAATGAATTCCCTAATCAAGATATATTCTCATTTGAATCAGATTATTTAGAGCACAATACATTGAGTAAATCAATTTATGGCAATGTGTTTAAGGAGTACTTTATTGATATTGGTATTCCAGAAGACTATAGGGCGTTTGAAAATAAAATAAATGAAGACAATAAACCATTACCTATTTTATCCCAGTTGCCTATAGATAAATCATGGACTTTGTTTTTAGACCGTGATGGGGTGTTTAATCATCAGATTATTGATGATTATGTAAAACAAGTACATGAATTAAAAATTATTGACGGTGTACCTCAGGCCATTGCAGAATTTACTAAACTGTTTGGTAAATTATTAGTGGTCACAAATCAACAAGGAATTGGAAAAAAATTGATGTCTGAAGATGATATGCATCATTTAAATGGATATATCGAAAATTTGATTGAGACTTATGGTGGGCAATTAGATAAAATTTATTTTGCACCACAATTACGAGAAGAAGGTAGTAATTATCGTAAAAATGGAACAGGAATGGGGTTACATGCTAAGTATGATTATCCGGATATTGACTTTAGTAAATCAATATTAATTGGAGACTCTGAAAGTGATATTGACTTTGGCATAAAATTAGGTATGAAAACTATAATGTTAAAGAATAGTCGTAACCTAAATACAAAAGCGGATTATATCTTTGAAAATTTACATGATGTAGCTAAAAATTTATAAATAATAAAATATGAAATCAATATTAACTTTTCTATTAATACTAGCGTGTTCAGTTGCTTTTGCTCAAAACAAAAAAGACAGTCAGGGTCGTAAACAAGGCGTTTGGAAAAAACCATTTAAAGATGTACAAGTCTATAAATTTATAGGACAATTTAAAGATGATAAACCGGTTGGTGAATTTACCTATTTCTACAAAAGTGGAAATGTACAATCTAAAATGAAATTTTTGAAAGGAGGAACTTCAGCCTATAATAAAATGTATCATGAATCTTCTGGAAGATTAATGGCGCAAGGGAAGTATATTAATCAACAAAAAGATAGCCTGTGGTTATATTATGATAATGTTGGTAATTTAAAAAGTCAAGAAACATTTTTAAAAGGTAAATTAAATGGACAGAGTGTAACGTATTATGAACCAAAAGGTGGGCAATACGTAGTTGCTAAGTATGAGTATTATAAAAATGGTGTAAGAGATGGTCAATTCAAAGAATATCATCCTAACACTAAATTAAAAACAGAAGGTGCCTATAAGGATGGTAATAAAAATGGAATGGTAAAGAACTACTATCCAAGTGGAAAAATTAAATCTATAGAACGCTATAAGTTTGCCGTAAGACATGGTTGGTGGGTGTTTTATGGTAAAGATGGAAGGCAAGTTGGTAAAGAGTTGTTCTGGGAAGGGAGCAAATTGAAAGATGGTCCTGAAAAAGATAAAAGAACTGAACAGCTTAAGTCTCATAGGAATTAGTTGTATAGTGAAACTTAAGAGTAATATAGCTGTGAATAGCAAGAATATTAAATCGTTTTTAAGAGTTAAAGTAAATGTTAAAGGCGGTTTTTTTACACTCCCTATTTTTTATACAATAGAAAAGTATTAAAGGAAAGGCTGTAGAAACAAAATTATTCGTCATTGCTTTAGTGTATGATGCTATTTGGCTTCTTCTTAATTTCTGGAGTGCACGGATACAAGTTGGAAAATGTAATTGTAAGTATCCCATTTGGGATATTTACTTACTTTACGTTAAGGAATAATACATCAAAAAGCTTGACTGTTTTTTTGAAAGAAAAAAGGAATTATTACGAAAATAAATAGTCTATACAAATGATGGTTTAAAGTGCCATCAATAACAATTCAATGTCTTTATAGGGTAAATCAAATACTTCACCTAAAAGTTGAGATGTCAATTTGCCTTTAAATACATAAACACCACTTCTAAATCCTGGTTCTCGCTTAATCATTTCTTTACAACCGCCCATTGTTCCCATATCAATTAGCAGGGGAGAGAATATATTACTTAAAGCAATGGATGCTGTTCTAGCTACTCTAGAGGCAATGTTTGGTACACAATAATGAATTACACCATGTTGTTTATAGGTTGGTTTTAAATGGTTGGTCACTTTTGAGGTTGCAAAACAACCACCCTGATCAATACTAATGTCAATAATAACAGAGTTCTCCTTCATTGAAGCAACCATTTCTTCAGAGACAATACATGGTGTACGCCCTAATGGGGCTCTAATGGCACCAATTACAACATCAGCACGCATAATTGCTTTTTCTAATAGCTTGGGTTGAATAATAGAGGTGTAAATACGTTGACCAATGTCATTTTGTAAACGTCTTAATTTTGAAAGTGAATTGTCAAATACTTTTACACTAGCGCCTAGGCCTAAAGCTGACCGTGTAGCATATTCTCCTACAGTTCCAGCACCTAAAATAACGACTTCAGTTGGTTGAACACCTGCAATTCCACCCATCATAATTCCTTTACCATTATTATAATTAGATAATAATTCTGCAGCAATTAGAATAGATGTATTTCCCGCAATTTCTCCCATAGTTCTAACCACTGGGAAAATTCCATGATCATCTTTTATGTAATCCCAAGCAATAGCTGTAATTTTTTTTTGCATTAAGGCTACCAAAGTTTCTTTAGGTTGAAGCGTTAATTGCAAAGCTGAAATTAAGGTTTGATTTCCAGGCATCATATCAATCTCTTCCTGTTTAGGAGGGGCAACCTTTAAGATAATATTAGCTTTAAATATTTCGGATGTATCATGTGTGATTTGTGCACCAGCTTCTGAATAATCACTATCACTATAATGTAATTTTTCGCCTGCTTTACTTTCTACTAAAATTTCATGACCGTTGTTAACTAATAATTGCACTGTTTCAGGTATTAGCGCCACTCTATTTTCTTGAAAAGAGGTTTCCTTAGGGATTCCGATAACAAGTTTACCTTTCTTTTTTCCAATGGCTAACATTTCTTCCTGTGGTAATAAACTACCTTCAGTCATTAATGATTTTAAAGTTTCAGCATCTGTGATCATATGTCAATTTCTAAGATTCTACAATTATTTTCAATGGTAATATTAACGTTTACGGTATGTTGAGGTAAAAGGTTTTCGATTCTTTCAGGCCACTCCATAAAGCAGTATTCATTACCATAAATTAAATCCTCAATTCCAATATCTAAGGCTTCCATTTCAGTTTCTAATCTATAAAAATCAAAGTGGTAAACTGTGCCGTGACTGTCTGATAAATATTCGTTTACAATAGAAAAAGTAGGGGATGAACTATGGTCTTTAATTCCCATAATTTTTAAAATAGAATTAATAAAGGTCGTCTTTCCAGCTCCCATTTCACCATAAAAGGCAAAGATTCGATTTTCACCAACCAGTTTAATAAATGCTCTTGCTACTTTATCTATTTCGAGTATGTTATTAATTCTTAACTGCATGATAACAAAGTTACAAAATCAATTTATCAATTATATCAAATTATGAATTGATTAATGATAATTATAATATCATTTTGAAATATTGTGTAATTTTAGAGTTGTTATTTGTAAGGAATTGTCTTAAGAATTTTAGATTGATAGAAGTGTGTAATTACTTAATATTGTATATTGATTATCAATATTGAGTAATTATTATAATTATTTTAAGTTTAATATAGTATCATTAGAATATTAAATATTTTAGGGTTCACGTAAAGATTTTGTTTTTATGATGTTTTTTTGTTATTTTTGTATAAATTACTTCAAACTCTATGAATAAATTTATCATTCTAATTATAGTGAGTTTTCTATTCTCTAATCAATTGAAAGCAGTAGATTTTTATATTGGTTCAGTTATGACAGCTCCAAGTGATGGTTGTATGCTGTCTAACTCAGAGACGGTCACTATAATTATAGGTAATGCTGGAGGTATGACAATTTCAAATACTACGTTTGATGTAAGTTATACTGTAAATGGAACTACTGTAACAGAAAATTATACCGTTAATGCGGGGTGGGCATCAAGTGCAACTTTTTCATATTCATTTTCAACCAATGCAGATTTAAGTAATTGTCAAGAACATGTTTTTCAAATTGAATTAGTTTTAACTGGTGACACTAATCCTTTAAACAACAGTTTAACATATTCTATTTTTTCAGATTGTGATCCAACTTTAGGAACTCTTACAGGGCCATCTACTGTTTGTGAAGGGGTGAATTTGGGAAATATACTACTTGGTGGATATATTGGTAATATTAATAAATGGGAACTCTCTACAAATGACGGTGTAAGTTGGACAAGTATTTCAAATGTCTCAGATACAGAACCGTTCACAAATATTGCCTTAGAAACAAATTACCATGTGATACTTGAAAGTCCATATGGATTCTGTCCAAATGATACTACTTTAGATTATACCGTTTTTATTGATGCTACATCAAATGGAGGAGTACTAAGTTCTGATCAAAATATTTGTAGCAATGGGAATAATGGTATTTTGGTTGTAGATAACTTTATTGGAGATGTTGTAGACTGGCAATTTTCGACTGATGGTGGTATTTCATGGAGTACATTAAATGGAACGAATGATACATTGTTTTTTACTAATCAATTAACAACTATTCAATATCAAGTTACTGTTCAAAACGGTGTATGTGCCTCTGTTTTATCTAGTATGGCAGAATTAAAGTTGATTAATGGTTCTGATGCTGGAAGTATTTTAGGAAAGGATACGGTCTGTAATGCAGAAGTTGATTCTCTTTTAACTTTGGACGGGTACTATGGTAATATAGAGTCTTGGATTTATTCTTCAGACAATGGAGCGACTTGGGTAAATACTGGAGCTAATACTGTCAATTATTCGTATGCCGCCTTATTTGGGTATACTATTTTTGGGGCAATAGTAAAAGAAGCTAGTTGTCCAAATGATACAACATTCCATCCTATAATTGTTTTGCCCACAAATGTGTCTGCTGGGCCAAATTTAACAATTATAGAAGGAGATTCTATACAATTACAAGGTTCAGGTGGTGTTAGCTATTTTTGGACACCCTCAACATTTATGGATGATGATTTGTCACAAGCACCAATTGTTTGGCCTCCTTTTGATATGACTTTTTTTGTAGAAGTAACTGATGTGTTTAATTGTAAGGATACGGCTTTTGTATTAGTTACAGTTAATCCAGATTTAGAAAACGTTACGATTCCAAACCTTTTAACACCAAATGGAGATGGGTACAATGATGTTTGGGAAATAGCAAATATTGAAACTTATGTTGAGTCGGAAGTTATTGTCTTTAATGCATACGGGAATGTAATTTATCAAGCATCACCTTATTACAATGATTGGGATGCAAAGGGTGTTAATGGAGAGAAATTACCAGATGGTACCTATTTTTATATTATCATGTTAGGGGAGGATATCGCACCAATTAAAGGCGCTTTAACAATTGTAAGTAAAGATAATCAATAATGAAGAAAATTTATACTTTCATATTATTCGTTGTGGGTTATAGTTCATTATCTATTGCTCAACAAACGCCTTTGTATAACCAACATTATATTGATCAGTCTTTATACAACCCTTCTTATGTTGGATTTAAAGGAACGTCAGTAACAGCTTTGAGAAATCAAAAATGGTTTGACTATGATGGCGGGTTTATCACAAATTATTTTTCAGCAGGAACACTGTTGAAAAATAAAAAATCAGGAATTGGAATTGATTTTTATAGTGATTATGTGGGGTTAAGTAGTAAAGTTAAAGCTCATTTAACATATTCACATAAGGTTAAATTGTCCGAAAAAATGGCATTGAGAGCTGGTGTAAGTGCTGGAGTGATTGACAATAGAATTAATTTTTCAAGTGCTATTGTGACGGATTCTAATGATCCACTTTTGAATGGAAACTCAGTAGTAAATGGGAAAACATCATTTGATGTTAACTTTGGGTTGAATTTTACATTTTCTAATTATTATCTTGGAATATCAGTTCCACAGATTGTAGGAAATAAGTTATACCATAATTCATCAGAATCATTATATTATACATTAGAACGACAGTTTATTATAAATACCGGATATAAATATTATTTAAGTGAAAAGAATAAAATATCTATAATAACGGATCTATTAGCTATTTATTCACCTAATTTGCCTTTAAATTATAATGGCTCATTAATTTTAGAATGGGAAAGATACGGTTGGATTGGTGCAACTTACAAAAGTGATTATGCAATTGGATTAAATGTTGGTATAAATTTAATTAAAAATTTAAAAATAGGGTTGGCTTATGATTTACAAATAAATGAAATCGCAGTTCATAATAAAGCGCCCAATTTTGAAATACTTCTTAATTATTCTATTTTGAGATCGGTTAAGAATGATACTCTTGAACTTAATTCTAATGACAATATTGTCATAAAAGAAGTGTTTGATATGGATAGTATTAATGATTTGAATGCCGAAATAAGAAAATTAAAAGATTCAATTAATAATAATCTACAATTAGTTGTTGAAAATTCAACTGAACCAAAACAGGAGTCAGATTCTGATACGACTACAAATTCAACTGAATCAAAATCCGAACTAAATTCTGATACGACTACGAATTCAATTGAACCAAAACAGGAGCCAGATTCTGATACGACTACAAATTCAACCGAACCAAAATCCGAACTTAATTCTGATACGACTACAAATTCAACTGAACAAAAATCCGAACTAAATTCTGATACGACTACAAATTCCACCGAACCAAAATCCGAACTTAATTCTGATACGACTACAAATTCAACTGAACCAAAATCTGAACCAAATTCTGATAGGACTATAAATTCAACTGAATCAAAACAGGAACCAGATTCTGATACTTCTAAAGATTCTACTGAACCTAACTCAATAAAACCTACCAAAAATATAATTATTAAAGATGGTGTAAGTGTAAAAACTAATGTAGACGATTATTTTTTAGAAGTTTATGATAAATCAGACTCACCAAATGGGTTTTATGTTGTAGTTGGTGCTTTTGGAGAAAAGAAAAGAGCTGAAAAATTGTTAAGAATTTCAATACCAGAGTTTAATGATGCTAGACTTGTTTATAACAAAAGAAATAACCTTTATTATGTGATATTATATAATTCTAAAAACTTTTCGAATGTAAAGACTGCATATCTTAGATCAAGACAACTTGAGGGAGGAAGGTTCTATAAAGCTTGGATTTTGGATTATTACAGAATTAAAAAAGATAAATAAATGAAAAAAAACAACTTTTTTACTTATTTAAACGTATACTAAAAAAAACACCCTTGAAGATGAAAAATATATTACTTACACTAATTATTGCGTTGTTTTCTTTTTTTAGTTTTGCTCAGAATGAATGGACCTTATATAAAAATATAGAAGGTGTTAAGATTTATAGCAAAGACTCAGATTGTTATCCGAAAGATGGAATGGCTCAAACTGCCGTACTCTTTAGGTTTGAAAACACAACTAATCGGCCATTAACTATCGATTGGAGAATAAGAGTTTGGTATAACGGTGAAGAGAACACTAAAAATATAGGTTCTGAAGAAAATCACTATTATTTAACACTTGATTCAATGGAAATTAAGAAAGGTAATTGTGAATTGAAAAATAACATGCTCTTTTTATACAAGAAATTTTTAAAGTTTGAAAAATCGTCAAAATTAACTCGCTTTGAGTTAGATGATTTGAACGTTATTGATAAATAATTATGCTTAATTTTATGATTAAAACAACTACTCAACTACTTTTAGTATTTATTTTATTAGTTTCAACTAATACTATTTATTCTCAAGCTACAGTTGCAGCAACAATAAATTCACTTAACTTACCATGTGGTGGGGGGCAAGTTGATTTAACAGCTTTAGGAGATGCAAGTTTTCCTTTGTTTGGAGATGATTTTAATACTGGAGGAGGAGGGTTATTACCCGGTTGGTCTACTAATGTGAATGCACAGTTTGACAACCCTTGTGGTGCTTCTGTTGATAATACACCTTATTTATGGATGGGGAGTTCTGCACAAGCGCCAAGAGCAATTACTACACCTGCTGTAGATGTGTCATGTGGCGGTGAAGTTTGCTTTGATTATAAAAACTCAATTCAAGCTCAATCTTCTCCTTGTGAAGGAATGGATCAATATAATGAAGGGGTAGGGATACAATTCTCTACTAATTCAGGAGGATCATGGACAACATTTGGATACATTGCTCCTAATGGTGATGTTTTAACTACGGTTCCAACAAGTACATCACCGTCCACTTCAGGTACAACAGTTTTAACAGATTGGACTTATAAATGCTTTACCATTCCTTTAGCTGCCTATGGTACAACGACTATATTTCGATTGAGACAATTTAATTCATCATCTGCATCTTATGACCATTGGGGAATAGATAATTTTACAATAACTTCAGTTCCATGTAATCCTTATGTTTACGATTGGGAACATATACCTGGAACAACTGACCCTCAAAATACAAGTGCAAATGTAACTCAAACTACTACTTTTACAGTACATTATACTAATGGTATTGATGATGCTGTAGCTTCAGTTACAGTTGTTGTTGCAGACATTTCTTTGGATAATGTTAGTATTACAAGTGAAGCATGTTTAGGCGACAATAATGCATCTATAACAGCAACTTCTACTACTGTAAATGGAACTGCTCCCTTTAATTATTCACTTTCTGGTCCAACAACTGGAATTAATAATTCAGGCAATTTTACGGGTCTTAATCCAGGTATTTATACATTAGCATTAACGGATGCCACTGGATGTTCTGATACGTATAATTTCTCTATTTCACCTGGGCCTTCTTGCTGTACGGTAACTGCCATAGGAACTAATATTAGCTGTTTTGGTGGTACAGATGGAACTGCAACTGCAAATCCTGCAAATGGGGTAGCACCTTATACTTATTTATGGAATGATGGTTCTGGACAAACGACTCAAACTGCTTCAGGGCTTACAGAGGGTATATATAGTGTAACTATTACAGACGCAAGTGGATGTACTTCAACAGCAAGTACAACTTTAACTCAATCTACTGTTTTAAATTCTGCAGTGACTTCATCTGAAGTACTTTGTTTTGGTGGAGATAATAGCCAAATTATAGTTGACTTACCAACTGGAGGAGTGGGACCATATACATATTCTATTAATGGTGGAGTATATCAAGCATCTACAAATTTTAATACTCTTGTTGCTGGTAATTATACTATTTCTGTTAAAGATGATATGGGGTGTCTATTTACTATAACTGAAGTCATAACTGAACCTGCTGATTTAACATTAAGCGAAGCTTCAAACATTAGTTCAACGTGTGGACAGTCTAATGGAAGTTTGATGGTAATAGCAGGAGGCGGAACCGCAACCTATTCTTATCAATTAGGTGCTACAACTAATTCAACAGGTCTTTTTATTGGACTTTTGGCTGGTAATTATGTCGTAACTGTAACTGATGATAAAGGATGTACTGAATCATTAAATATAATAATTGGAGATGCAGCCGGTCCTGTACCCTCTTTAGATGCTTCATCAAATGTAGCCTGCGCTGGTGGACTTAATGGTTCAGCAACGATATCAGCTAATGGAGGGACTCCACCTTATCAATATAGTAAAGATTTTGGTGTGAACTATCAAGCGAGTAATACATTTGCGCTAGCTGCTGGAAATTATACCGTAACGGTTCGAGATGCTAACTTATGTACAGGAACTGTTACTTTTGATATTTTTGAACCTGCTCCTTTAACGTTTAGTACAACAAGTGTAGATGTTTTGTGTAATGCAGATTGTAACGGAATTGTAGATGTTTTAATAACAACACCTCTTGCACAACAATTTCCTCCTTATACTTATAGTTCTAATAATGGAACAACATTTCAAACTTCTAGTTCATTAAATGGATTATGCGCAGGTAATATTAATGTGGTGGTAAAAGACAATAGTGGATGTTTAGCTAATGTTGCTTTACCTATAGGAGAACCAGTAGTATTAACATCTAACTTCACATTTGTAGAACCTTCTTGTTTTGGGGTTTGTGATGGTGAAATTCATGTAACGCCTACTTCAGGTGGAACTATGCCTTATAATTATAGTATTGATAACGGTGCTAATTTTAACGTCTTACCTGATTTTATAAATCAATGTGCAGGTGCATTTAATATTGTTGTACAAGATGATCATGGGTGTGAGGTTAATATGAACAATTCGATTGTAACAACACCACCACAAATTCAGTTTAATTTTGTAGCCAATAACCCTTCTGTTTGTGGAGCCAATGATGGAAGTTTTGAAATAACCGCGACTAATGGAACACCAAATTATGTATATTCAATTAATGGTGGATCAAGTACCCAACCAAACGGTTTGTTTACCAATTTGTTCTCTGGTTTGTATACTCTAGTTACAATAGATGCAAATGGATGTATGGATTCTACATTTTCGGCATTAAATGATATAGAAATGACTTCAGCAATTGACTGGACACAAGATCTTACTTGTTTTAATGAAAACAATGGTGAAGTGCAAAGTATAGTGTTAACAGGTGGTGGTGTTAATGTCAGTTATATTTTAAGTACGTTGACAAGTGGTTATGTTTCTCCTGCTCAAAGTTCAGGGTTATTTACAAATTTACCAGTCGGACAGCATGCGATTACAATTACCAATAATAACCTTTGTATTAATGTTTTACAATTCGATATTTTTGAACCTGACACAATTTTATTTGACGTAGTAGGTACTGACTTATCTTGTCCAACAGGAAACGGTTTAGCGAATGGTACACTAACAATTAGTAATCCAACAGGTGGAAATGGTGTTGGTGGTGGCCTTGGCGGACCTTATGAATATAGTAAAGACGGTGGAAGTACATATCAAGTATCTTCAGTCTTTAATGACTTAACTTCTGGTACTTATTCTATTTATGTAAAAGATGGAAATGGATGTGAAGGACAATCAACTTATACTTTAACTGAGCCAAGTCCCTTTGATGTAGTTGTTAATGCCACAAATTTAACATGTAATGGAAATAACACTGGGTTTATTCAAATTGTGGCTAGTGGGGCCACGTCTACTTATACTTATAGTTTAGATGGAGTTATTAATACAACTGGAATTTATCCTTTACTAGCTGCCAATTCTTTAGTAAATCCTGATTATGAGGTAATTGTTACTGATGCAAATTTATGTGAGTATACAACTACACAAATAATTACAGAACCGGCTTTATTACAAGCTAGTTATGTGGTTGATAGTGTAAATTGTAACAGTACGTGTGATGGGCAAATTGAAGTGACTGCTATTGGCGGTGTACCAAATTACCTTTACAGTCCAGATAATGGTATTACTTATCAGACATCTAACATATTATTAGGATTATGTACTGGGAATCATGATATAAGAGTAAAGGATGATAATAACTGTTTGGTTGACATCACTCTTCCAATTTACGAGCCTTTACTTCTTACGTTTACATTAACTTCTACACCTGCTACTTGTGGTGAAAATAATGCGTCAGGTACAATTAACGTAACAACAGGAACTGGTACTACACCTTTTCAATATTCAGTAAGTTCAAATAATGGTTTAACCTTTTCAGCGTTACAAAGTGCAATTACCGTAACTGGTTTAACAGCTGCAGATTATTTAGTAAAAGTAACTGATGGTAATGGGTGTGAATTAACAGAAGGTGTTAATTTATCATCAGACCCTGAACCTGTTCTTGATCTTGTAGTTCTTGTTAATCCACTTTGTTTTGGAGATAATAATGGTAGTATTGAAGTGACTGCTTCTAGTGGAGTAGGGACGTATGAATACTCTGTTCAACCGGTTGGTTCAGTTGCCAATTTTGGAAATTCAAATCAAGTTAATAATTTAATTGATGGCGCTTATAATGTAGTTATCAAAGATGCAAACGGGTGTAGAGATAGTGTAACTACTATACTTACTCAACCCGCTGTGCTTACTGTGGCTTCTACACCGACTGATTTATCATGTTTTGAAAATTCTACAGGTCAAATTGAATTAGTTAGTGGTGGTGGTACTACCCCTTATCAATATAGTATTGATAATGGAACAATGAATCAAGGTGCAGGGACATTTAGCTTTATTGCTGAAGGAAATTACAATGTGTTAATTACAGATTTTAATAATTGTACAGTTACTGATAATGTTGTTTTAACTGAGCCTGATGAGTTAACTTGGGTTGTATTTACAATAGAGGATTCATTATGTTTTAATGAACCTACAGGAAGTGTAATTGCAGTGGCTAATGGAGGGACATCTGCAACTGGATTTTATAACTATCAATGGTCATCAGCTATCGCAGGCCCAACTGAAGTTCAGGCTAATAACGTGTTTCCAGGTACCTATTCAGTTGTAGTGACAGATGATCAAAATTGTTCATTAGATTCACTAAATTTTGTATTGGTTAATCCGCTTCCAGTTCAAATTGATGCTATTACAGTTACTGATGTATTGTGTAATGGAAATTGTGATGGTGAAATTGTGATTACTGTGCCTGCACAAAATCCTGCGATTGATAAGTTTTCAATAGATAATGGAGCAACTTATAGTACCTCTAATACTTTTAATTTGGCAAGTGGAGATAATATTTGTGCTGGAAATTATGATATAATTGTTAAAAATACACATGGATGTACAGCCTCTTTTATTGCTACTGTTGCTGAACCAGATGTATTATTGGGTGGAACACCACCAACTAATAATGTATGTTTTGACGAAAATGTATTAATTCTTCCGCAAATTCCAACTGGAGGTACTCCTAATTATACTTTTAATTGGACTGATAGTAATGGTGGAATCTATAATGATATGGAGACATTTTATCAAGTAATTACGTCACTTACTACATTTACACTTAATCTAGTTGATGACAATGGATGTCAAGCTGGTCCATATTCTTATGATGTGTCTCCAACTACTCAATTAGCAGTAACCCCTAGTGGAAATGTTTCTATATGTCCTGGAGAATCAGTTGTGATTGGTCTAGGTACTGCAACAGGTGGTCAATTATTTGATTTTGGTTCTGTTTTAGATTATTCTTATTCATGGGCAACTGGTGGTGTAAATGATACTTTATCAACATTTGAAGTAACTCCTGTTGTTGATCCAACGACTTATTATTTAACTGTGGTAGATGCTTGTTTTGATACAGTTACTGTTAATATTGACGTTTCACTTTATAGTGATCCAATGCCCATTATTGATGTTGTTGGTGTAGGTTGTGCACCTTATGACGCTATGTTAGTGAATCCTGATAATCATGTGACCAATGGTGGTACTTCTGTATGGACTTTAGGTGATGGTACAACCGTATTAGATCAAGATATAATTAACCATACTTATAGTGAGGCAGGGATTTATGATGTGACTTTAAGTGTGACAACTTTAAATGGGTGTTCTTCTTCTGTTGATGCATCAGCAACTATTAGTGTTGAGAATAACCCGGTAGCGGACTTTAGTTTTACGCCAAGCAATCCAACAACGGATAATCAAAATATTGAATTCACTAATACATCTGAAGATGCTGAGAATTACAATTGGACTTTTGAAGTAAACGAATCTTCTACTGAAGAGAATCCTTCTTACGAGTTTAATGCAAGTGTATTAACAACAATGAATGTGTGTTTAACAGCGGAATCATTTAATGGATGTGTCAATACCACCTGTGAGAACATTATTATAAATGAAGTACTTCTGTTCTACATACCAAATGTGTTTACACCAGACGGGGATAGTTATAATGAGATATTTAAACCTATTTTTAGATCTGGATTTGATCCTTATGATTATCATTTAATTATTTTCAATAGATGGGGAGAAATCATGTTTGAGTCCTATGATGCTAATTTTGGTTGGAATGGTTTTTATGCTGGACATTTAGTTAATGATGGAGTGTATATCTGGAGTGTTGAGTTTGGGGTACTATTGAATGATGCTAGAGAAAGTCATACGGGACATATTACAATTATTAAGTAAGAAACTGATTAAAAGAATGGGAACTTAGCTATACATGTTGGATTTCCATTTTCTTTTTTTAGTTGGAAAATACTCTAAATAGATCTTACTTTAACTAAATTCAATTAGAGTGTAATGTGCTAATTCTATCAAAATAGGTTACCATAATATGGGTGTATATGACTTGATTTTTAATCTAAATGTTAGTGGAATTACTAAACTTTTTTCTATATATTTGTAAGAGATCTTATGGCATTTAAAAATAATTTATTTTCGACTTTAACTGTTATTTATCTTTTAATAGTGTGTTTAATTTCCCCTCATACTAGTTTTGGACAATTAGATGTGGTTCGGATTATAGATCAATCAATAGATGAGTCAAAAAAAGAAGCTATTCTAATTTTACCTGGTTTTGGGGATTCAAAAAAAGGTAGAAAAAATCAAACCAAATTTTTCGATAATAAAGGATATGATTTGTTTATTCCTGTATATATAAATGAAACTTCTTTAGAAAAATGTGTAGAAGATTACTTCCAGTTTTATGTAAAGGATAGTTTATCTAAGTATAAAAAAATTCATGTTTTTTCATACATCATTGGGTCTTGGACGATAAATAATTACATAAATACATACGGCGTTAAAAATGTAGCGACCATTGTTTACGATAGAAGTCCAATTCAAGAACGTGCACCCTATATTGTTAACCGTTACTTAACTAGAATAGGGAAGTTTAAATTTGGTCCTGTTTTGAAAGATTTAGCTGAAACATCTTATCCTGTAATCAAAAAGGATTCAATTCATATTGGTATATTGATAGAAAGTAAAGCCACTAAAATTATGAGACTTTATAGAAAGAAAACATTGAAAATGGGAGTGCTTAATTGGCATGTCGACTCATTATATCAGCCTTATGACGATTATTGTTACACTTGGTTAAACCATGACCAAATGTATAATCGCTTTGATGTGATTGGAGAAGAGGTGTTAAGTTTTATAAAAACTGGACAATTTACAGTAGAAGCAAAACGGGAACGTTATAATTGGAATCCATTTAAATCGTATCGAAAAGAAGGTTTAAAATAATAAGAAGTCTAAAAGAAAACCTAAATAAGAAAGTGAAGTTAGGTGTTTTGCGAAAATCACAATTATAGAAAGGTGTTGCGAATTTCAATTTTTTATTGGACTAAAGAATTTATAATTTTGATGAAAAATAAATTAGAACATTAGACGTCATGAAAAAAACAGTACTCTTCTTCTCAGCAGCTTTTTCACTTCTAATGACAGGTGTGTTGTTAAATAATACATTAAATGTCTATAAAATCGGATTGCTTACTATAGGAGTGTTGTGCGGTATAATTTTGATTTATGATGTAAAAGTGGTTCTTGAAAAAGGAAGTGTATTAAAAAAAGTACGTTGTTTTTTAAGTTGTAAAAAACAAGCCTTTTTTTCTATTTTACTTATTGCTTTAATTCCCTTGGCATTTACGACTCTCTCACTAACTAGTTTTTTAACATTTGCACTATGTGGCGTTTTAGGTGTAGCTTATTCGTTTACGTTTAGAATAAATAAAAAAGCGTATAAGTTAAAGGAAGTTTTGATATTGAAAAATGTATTAATTGGCATAGCTTGGGGATTATTGATTGTCGTAGGTTATGGAAGTTTAGATAATGATATGGTTATATATATAACCACTTTTGCAAGTATTCAGGTATTTATCGGTAGTACTATTAGAGATTTACCACATGAAGGACTAGATAAAAATAAAGGTGTTAATAGTCTCCCTGTAAGTATTGGAGGCAAAAAAACAGTACTAGTCTTGCATATTATTAATTTTTTATCACTTTTGTTATTGGTATTTGCTTCTCAAAATGTAAATTATATGCTATTATTAAGTTTGATTGTAGTTTGGCGATTTGCTAATTTACTTGTATTATCTCATAATTATCAATCTAAATTATGGGGCCAAACGGTTAATTTATTAACGTGTGTTATGTTTTTATTTATTACATTTATTCAATACTTATGGAATTAATTCAAGAAGTCAATCCCCTGTATTGGGCAACAGTAGTTTTAGTAGCATCCACTATTTTTACCATTTTATGGGCATTAGATGCTGTAACGCATAAGCGACTGGTAGAGATCGATATTACCGATAAAGAATTGCAAACGCATAGAAACATTTTGGTAGCCTCTGTGTTAATGGAAATGTCTTTAGTAGCTATGTATTGGTGGCAAATAGAAGTATTACCATTGTTTATAGCATTTTTAATAGTGCGAACTACTCATGAATTTATTGATGAACTACATTTTCATACAGAAAGATGTTCTAGTTATGAATCCAGATTACATTTGGGTATGTGGATTTTTGTATTTATCAAAACCATTGTTTTGTTTTTTTGGGGTTTTTTTTCAGCTTATAAAGGGATAGAAGATTTACCTGTTAGCTATTACATTTGGGGAGGGATTGTCTTCTCTATTATGTCAGTGGTTAGTTTATTTGAGTGGAGAAGGGGGTGATTTTTGCTTTACTGTATAATCTAATAAAAAGGGCAAAAGAGTCAAATCGGCTAGCATAGTAATACTGAAAATCATGGCGGATACATAACCAAACGTCTGACTTGGTTCAAAACTACTTAGCATAAAGGTGGAAAATCCTCCAATTAAAATAAGTGAGGTGGTAATGATACCATAACCTAATTCATCCGTTTTCAAATGAAGTACGGTTTGACGGTAAATAACATGAATAGTATCGTCAACAATAATTCCTAAACAAACAACTGTGGTAATAGCAGTTAGAATGTTTAAGTCTAAATTTCCAAAATAAAATAGTAAAACGATAAATGATAACGGGATAATATTAACGAGAATACTGATTACCGTTGTTAATATTGATTTAGTCAATAAAAGGATACTGAAGAAAATAAATATAAAAGAAAAAAGCAAGGAATAAAACAAGGACTGAGCTACATTTTGATTGACTTCATCCAACAGTAAAGCTTTACTGTAAATATGTGAGATGTAGTCTGAATATTGGGAATGTAAAATGTGTTCTACCGTTTGATTTGTTTCCTGTATGTATTTAATATCCGTTAACCTTAATTCAATTCTGTATTTCTTTCGATCTGAACTTCTGTAGGGGTTATTTTTATTTGGGAAATGTACAAATTGACCAAAAGGACCAAGTTTTGACTTAAAATCAATTTGATTTTTGATAGACTTAACAGACCCAATTGTTGGAATGGTGTCTAGTTCGGCTACTAATTTTAGAATATCTTTTTCAATCGTTTTTGAAGAGTTTCCTTGTTTAGCTTCCAGTAAAATAGATACTGAAAGTTGGGAGTTAAAATCGTGTGTTATTTCTTGCCTATTCAGCTCTGCTACTGACCCTTTTGGAATGAAACTATCAAAATCTGTATTAAAACTTAGTTTAGAGATAAAAGGTAAAGCGGAAATAGAGACTGAAATTAAAACATAACTTATTTGTTTTTTATAAGTGGTGATCAGGGTAAACAGTTTTTTTATGCTGTGTTCCTTTTGTTCTTTTTTCTTGAAAAAATTTAAGATAAATGGGGTTACCATATAGGTTAGAAAGAAGGACGGCATAACCGTACACGAAATGATTAAGCCAAAATTTTGAATACTTTCAGCAGAGTTTAACATAAACGATCCAAAAGCAATAGTTGTGGTGAGTGATGTTAAAAAGGAAGGAATAATGTATGACTGCATACTGTGAGAAATGCTGTCTTTGGTATTGGTAGTTTCTGTGTTGAAAAATCCGGTTAAAATATGTACAGCATCTGCTAATGATAAAACTAATATTATTGGAAGAGCTAAGGCTGTTATTAAATTGAAGGGTATGTTTAAAATTGTAAATAGAAATAGAGCAGGGATAACCGAAATTAGGATGATGATAGATGTGTAAATCAGAGACTTAAAATCTCTAAACACATAAATAATAAATACTGAGAAAAAAAGGAGTAAGGTGATCGTTATGATTACAATATCTCGTGTTAAAGCCGTTTTGATTTCTTGTTCAATATGTAAACTGCTTAAACTTTTTAAGTCTTTAATACCATCATATGTTTTATTTAATAAGCTATCAAATGTTGTGATGTTAAGGTTGGTTGTAGAATCTAATGTAACTATTAATAAAAAGGACTGGGCATCCGTACTGATTAAATCTTGTACAATTGGAATGCTTTTGGCACTCGTTAATACAGAACTGATATTAATGGTAGTATCTACATCATTTAGTAAGATGTTTTTAGCCTTGTGAATGGATTTAACGTGAATTGTTTCAAATACATCCGTCAAGTTTTTTTCGATTGAATCTAAACTATTAAAAACTGTTCTAGCGTCACTTTGATTCGGAGTAATTTTAACCTCAATAAAATCTGATATTTCAAAAAAATTGGCAATTTCTTGGCCAGATTTATAATATTTAGTGTGCTCTATATCAAGTCCAGTTAACTGGCCGTTAATTTCTGGAACACGTGAAAATATCAACAATACACAAAGCAGTGTAGCCGTTAAAAAAACATAAATCTTAGCGTGTAAATTGATATGAGTAGACCACTTGAGTAACATAGCTATTATTGCTTTTTAAATACATACTTAAGCTCAGTTAATTCGAGTTTTAAGTAAGCGAATACGGATTTAAATAAAAGTTGTATTGGAATGTACAGAAAAAAGATACTTTTTGGAACACCCACACCTGAATATGAAATCGTATTTGGTTTAGTAATCGATAGTCTATGTTGTAAGGTTCTTTTTTTTGAGATGACTATGAAGCGTTTTGAAAAATAAGTTAAGGCTAAACGTTCTATTTTATTTAAAATTAATGGATATTTTAGTCTCCTTTTTGAGAGTACAGAAGGATAGATAAGCCAACTAAAATAGACATAGTTGCCTTGCTTTAGAAAAGTTGTAAAAATATCATAGGAATGGATGAAGTGGTAAACCGTTTCATAAATTTTAAGTCTTGATTGGTAGGCTTTTTGAAATGTAGTACTGTATTTCCTCCAGGCTTTTGGGTTGTAAATTCCAGTTTTCTTATCCTGAGTTAATAAGTCTGCCAACCAAATGGTTTGTTGTGTAATTAATTCAATACCTGGGGCCAATAAAGGGTCTAAAAAAGCACCACTTTCTCCAATTAAAGCGATCCCTTTAGTATGTAATTGTTCACAGACATAAGGTAAACTGTCAAATGATTTTAGTTTAATAATTTCAGCATCTTTCGTGATGATGGACAGTTGAGAATCGGTTTCTAATAATATTTTAAAATGAGTCTCGGGCTCATCAAATTGCATATTGTTTTTATCGTATACTACACCAATGCTAGTTATGTTATCATCTAAACGAATAATCCACCACCAACAATTTTTACGTAATAGATGAGTCGTACTAAATTCTCTTTTTCCAATGGCAGTTTTGTCCCAAATTTCATTCTTTGGAGTATCCCATAGATCAGATGACGAAATATTTTTAAAATGCGCCATAATCGCACCTGTATTTAAGTCTGTCTGTTTATCTTGCCACTTTAATTGAGTTGGAATATATCGACTTCTTCCAGACGCATCTACAATCCATTTGGAGTTTACATAATGTATGTCATTATTAAAGTCAATATCTATGTTGGTATTAAAAAGGGAGCAATCTAGCTTAACAATGTTCGCTGGTCTATAAACAGTAACCCCTTTTTGAATCACTTCATCTAATAAGTCTTGGTCAAAGGTACTTCTATTAACATGATAGCCTTTAATAAAACCAGGACGTGTTGGGCTAGCAAATTCTGATAATAAAGACAGGTCTTCACTGTTAGATTCATTAAATAAATAGCGAACACCAGACTTAACTTTCTGCTTGTCTAAAATGTGATCAATGCCTAGTGTCTTAATGTATAAACTAGTCAAATCAATAATCGATTCGCCTACTTTTTGAGGAAATTGAGTACTTTTCTCGATAATCAAAATTTTAAACTCAGGATTAAGTTTAAAAATAGATAAACATAAAAAGGTGGCCGAAATTCCTCCACCTATTATAATCAAGTCATATGTCTCTCTATTTGTTTTCAAAAAAGTAGTTTATTGGATGAGTTTAATGCTAATTTACTAAGGTATTAAAATTTAATAAGACATGATCAATTAAGGAGGTTAAACTAAGATAAATCAAGAGGATGACATAGATGTTTTTTTGAAAATGAAATACAAGAACTTAGAATATTGCAGAGCTAAATTTTCTAATTTAAAGAGTTTGACTTTCTTTAATTAATGTATTATATAGTGAGAATCGTATGTGTTAAAAACAAAATAATGATATTAGTTGCTTAAAATAGGGTCCGTTCATTGACAGTTTATCTTATTTATCAAGCATGAATATTACTTCTTAATCTAGGTTAATGTATATTAATTAAGTAATCACTAAGTTTGTCCTGTAAATTGATTTTGGGAAACAAATAAAGGTTATTACTATAAAGAGATGAATCAGTAAAATTAATACTTTTATGTGGAGAATTAGTTACAATTTCCTATAGTGTATCATGCCCTTTATTATGAATAGAGAACAAAAAATAATTAGTATAAAAAATTAGTGCTATGCCAGAAATTAGAAAAAACTATACAAATGGAGAATTAACAATTGTTTGGAAACCAGTAAAATGTATCCACGCTAAAGAGTGTATAAAAGCATTACCTCAAGTCTATGACCCAGCAGGTAAACCATGGATAAAAGCTGAGAATGCAACTGTTGAAGAATTAAAAGCTCAGATTCAAAAGTGTCCATCTGGCGCTTTAAGTTATAGTATGGATGGTGTAGATAATCAAGAGGAGTTAGCCTTAGAAACCAAAGTTGAAGTTTTAGAAAATGGGCCATTAATCATTTATGGAACTTTGAAAATAAAGCATAAAGAAGGGGAAGAGGAAGTTAAAAATAAGACGACTGCTTTTTGCAGATGTGGGAGTTCTCAGAATAAACCATATTGTGATGGAAGCCATATTAGTACTGAATTTAAAGGGTAGGGTAAAATAAATGTCTAAAAATTCTTCTAGTAATCTAGGTACACAACCTATTGGAAAGCTAATTATAGCACAATCAATTCCGGCTGCGATTGGTATTTTAGTGATGTCACTGAATATGCTTATCGATACCATTTTTGTAGGCAATTGGATTGGTGTTCATGCAATTTCGGCTATTACTATCGTTTTACCGATTTCTTTTTTAATTGCTTCCGTTGGAATGGCTATTGGAATTGGTGGGTCGTCAATTATTTCTCGTGCTTTAGGTAAAGGAAATGGTAATAAAGTGGATCTAGTATTTGGAAACCAAATCACTTTATCTTTAGGATTGTCGATTATTTTTACCACAGTTGGTTTGTATTATACAGATGCAGCACTTCAATTATTTGGAGCGAGTGGCGCTGTAATTGAACCAGCACGAGCGTATTATACAGTAGTTATGTATGGGGTTCCGTTTTTGTCTCTTGTGATGACTGGTAATCCTATTATTAGAGCAGAAGGTAGACCAACGTTCTCCATGATTGCTTTAATCGTTCCTGCCGTAGTAAATATAGCCTTAGATTATTATTTTATAGTATATCTTGATTTGGGAATTAATGGCGCAGCATGGGCTACTACATTGGCTTATTTCAGTTCTTTTTTATTCATTTTATGGTTTTTCTTTTCTAAGAATAGTGAATTGTCATTTAAGTTAAAATATATCAGACTAAACCTTCCTATTGTTAAAGAAATTGGAGCTTTAGGTGGTATAACATTAGCTAGGCAAGGCGTAATCAGTATATTATCAATTATATTAAATCACTCTCTAGTGATGTATGGGGGAGAGATTGCATTAGCTGTATACGGTATTATTAGTCGAATGTTAATGTTTGCATTATTTCCAGTCATGGGAATCACGCAAGGCTTTATGCCAATTGCAGGGTATAATTATGGAGCTGATAATTTTGAAAGATTAAAAGAAACAATGGTAAAATCGATTACGTATGCTACCGTTTTAGCGGTGGTTATATTTATAGTAATTATGGTTTTCCCTACTGAAATTGTAAGTATGTTTACTCAGGATGAAGCGATATTGAAATTAACACCCAATGCGCTTAGGATAGTGTTTGCTGTTACGCCATTAATAGCGATTCAACTTATCGGGTCTGCTTATTTTCAGGCTATTGGAAAAGTAAGACCGGCTTTACTATTAACATTAACAAAGCAAGGTTTCTTTTTGATTCCATTAATACTTATTCTACCTCATTACTTTGGACTCTTTGGCATTTGGGTTTCTTTTCCAATTGCAGATTTCTTAGCAACCGGATTAACGGCTTATTTTTTATACAAAGAATTAAAGCAATATTTAAATACTAAATAGTATTAGGTTTAGATACTAGTTTTTTTCTCAAAAAAAATCATAAAAAAAGCTGAACAATTATGTACAGCTTTTTTTTGAATTGAAATATTATTTAAAACTTATAACTTTAATAATACTCTAAGCATAAAATTTCTTTCTGCTTGTGGGTAGTAAAAATTTTCTACGGTACGTTCTCCACCATAAATATATCCCCATGTATAACCATTGTTTTCATACAATTCATTAAATAAATTGTTGACCATTAGGCCTAATGTAATTTCTTTAAATAATACGTCTTTAATTGTGTATTGCATTTGTAAGTTAAAGGTCGTGTATGCATTCAATTTACGTGACTGTGTAGATGTATTGTCTAAGAATTGATCACCAACATGTTTACCAATAAAGCTAATACTCATGTTTTTAATGGGGTCATAATTTAAAGCTGCAGAGGCAATACTATTTGGTGAAAATGATAAATCTGTATTTTTGTGTTCATATACGGTTTGCACTCCAGTATCATAGTTGTCTACATACTCATTGAATTCATTAATTTTATTAGCACTTAATGTGATATTACCAGTAATACTTAATTTTTTAATGATACGGTAACCAACTTCTAATTCAATTCCTGCACGGTAACTTTTTTCTACGTTAGTACGCGTATAGTCTCCAACATCATTAATTTGACCGGTTAATACTAATTGGTTGTTATAAAGCATATAATATCCATTAGCGTTTACCATTAATTTTTGACCTTTATAACGGTATCCTAATTCAAAGTTTACTAAATTTTCTACTTCTGGTCTGTTCTCTGGTGTACTTTCAGTAAAATCTTTTCTTACAGGTTCACGGTTAGCAACCGCGGCTGAGAAATACACATTATTACGGGAATTAAAGTCATACATAAAACCACCTTTTGGATTGATAAAATCGAATGTTAAGTTTTGATCACCGTTCTCAATTGTTCCATTGACGTCATCAATTCCTTCAAATGCATAGTCAATATGACGGTATTGAATATCACCAAATAAAGTTAATTTACCCAGTTTATACGTTCCTTTTAAATAAGAATGAGCTTCCGTTTTGATGGCATCATTATCATAGTAACGTTCTCTAATGTCACTATCTGAAGCAAATTGAGCCCAAATAACTTCACCATAATGACCACCAATGTATTGGTTAATTCCACCACCAAATATAACATTCAACGGACCTTTGTCATGCGACAATGAAAATACACCACCATAGAAATGATTGTCTAGCCATCTTCTTCTAATTAAATCTGTTTGCGTAATAGTATCATTAGAGATAATAAGTGGTGCAAAGCCATATTCGCTAAATTCTTCTCCGGCTTTATATTGCTCAAAATATCCTTTTCCTCTCGTATAATGAAGAGCACTTGTTAATTTTAAGGTCTTTAAAAACCTATGGTTAAAATGTAATTGGTAATGATCTTGTTGGTAATTATCCACTTCATTATCATAGGTGTAGTTGTTATAAGTTCTACCTGACGTTAATAGATTTTCTCTATTACTTCCATAAATATAATTACGATCTGCATAAGCTGTAATAGAGTCTTTATTTCCATTGACAACTGATTGTGGCGTCCCATACCATGCTTGATATGTTTTTTCTTTTCCACTAAATACAGTAGCTCTCAACAAAGACTTTTTCCCTACCCACGCACCTGAAACGTAGTATGATTTTAAATTTGATTCAGCTCTGTCAATATAACCACCTGAATTAACACGCGATAAGCGCATGTCTAATGTAAATTTATCATTAATTAAACCCGTTCCTGCTTTTACCGTATTCTTTATGGTATTAAAAGAACCAAATGAATTGTCTAACACCCCATAAGCTTCACGGTTAATGTCATTTGTTTTAATATTAATACTTGCCCCAAATGCAGACGCTCCATTGGCAGAAGTTCCTACACCACGTTGTACTTGAATGTTTTCAACTGAAGAGGCTAAGTCTGGCATATTTACCCAGTATACACTGTGAGATTCAGAATCATTTACTGGAATACCATTGATGGTTACATTGGTTCTACTTGGGTCAACTCCTCTAATACGAATACCCGTGTACCCAACGCCTGCTCCTGCGTCAGACGTGACAACAGTAGATGGTAAAGAGTTAAGTATATATGGTAAATCTTGCCCGTAATTACTGGCTTCAATCTCTTTTTTACTTACTTCAGAATGTGTGGTTGGTGTGTTTGGTGTAGCACGTATACCGGTTACCGAAACTTCATGAATTAACTTAAAATGTTCAACTAATTTAAGCGTAACATTTTGATCACTACCGTCTAATTTAACAGTTTCATGTTGTGGAATAAATCCAGTTTTAGAAAGTTCAATCGTATATGATCCTGAATTTAGTTTTGTAAACACAAATTCGCCTTTAGCGTTTGTAAATGTTTTAAAAAACGTGTTTTGAATTTCTACTTTAACGCCAGAAATTGGGTTTCCATTAGTTCCAGTTATACTCCCGTTAATGTTATTTTGTGAGAATGTAATACTTGGTATGAATATAATCAAACCAATGATTTTTGATAAAATTCTTAGTTTCATATTTTTAAATATAAATCAAGAATAAGGGGCTAATTCTATCTGTTAATAATAGTTAGCTTTTTCTACATCATTCCCTTCGCAGGCATTATCCTGAACAGGTTAAATGGGTATAATCTCAGCCGCTAATAAAAGTAGCACCCCTTAGAGAGGTGCAAAGCTAATTTATTTTTCTTGAAGGCCAACTATACTTTTTAAACTTTTTGATAATCTTTTTTTGTGATTGCCAGAAACAATGATGAAATGCTTATTATAAAGTAGGAGTGATTGTTTATAGAGTTCAAAAAGTTCATCTCGGTTATCAGGATTCTCCCTCAGTGTATCAGCTTCCCACGGAATGTCTGGTGAACATAGAATGTGTAAATCAAATATATCTTGTTTTACAGAGTTATTAATTAGCTCAGATACGTTTCCATATTTATAGTATGACCATATTTCAAGTGTCGAAAAATCAGAATCACAAATGCGGATAGAATGGGTGCATGCTTGAAAATTTTCTAATTGCCCTTGGCAGATTTTATCTAAATCAGACTGGTTGTATTTACCATTAGTTTGAGTTAAATAAGTACGGGCATATTCTGGAATATAAGATATTTTGAAGTAGTCACTTAGTGATTCACATAAGGTGGTTTTACCAGAAGATTCTGGACCAGTGATTGCGATTTTAATCATCCTTTTGTAGTTTATACTGTTTGTTCCAAACTGAGAAACCGATTACCGCTAAAATAGTAAATATAACGTATTGAACCGCTGCTAAATTATATTCTTGTTGGGCGTATAAATAAATAGAAGCCAAATCAATGATAATCCAATAGATCCAATTACCTAATATTTTCTTAGTCACCATAAATGTAGCAGACAGACTATAGCAAGTCGTAAAAGCATCTATATACGGGTTTTCTTGATTCGTATATGTATCAAATAAATAGCCTAGTATAATGGCTACAACACCACTAATGACAATATTCAAGACATGATTGTTAATTCCCCATTTTGTAATTTGAGAAGCAGATTCTGCTGTTTTCCAACTCAACCAACCCACAACGGCCATGGCCACATAAAATAATTGAAGAATAGATTCAATGTATAAATGCCCCATATAACAGAGGTAAACATATAAAGCACAACCTATAAAACCAAACAACCAACATAAAATTAATTGTTTTGCTGCTAGAATAACATAAATAATACTGGTAACAAAAGCAAGCCATTCAATTAATGAAGTGGTTAAAATAGCCTCCCAAATGGTGGTGAAAAATGACATGAGTTGATTTTAATATTTTCAAGATTTTAAGTTCTGTATATATTTCAGAATACTAAAATCAAGTCAATGCAAATATATAAAAATACGGTTTGGTTAGTATACTATGAGGCTTATTTAGTTATTAAAAAGCTATAGAGACCTTAACAAAACAGCTGTTTATTAAATTCTTAATTGGCGTTAACCACATCACCAGAACCTGTACTCTTTTGGGATAGGGTTGGTGACCCTTTGTAGGATAAATCTCCACTACCACTTATTGAAACGTTTAAATTATCTCGAGCGGTTGTTTTACAATCTCCTGATCCAGATAATCTAACGGTACTATTTTGACTACTTAATTTATAACCTGAGTAATCTCCACTGCCTGAACTTTTATAATTCAAGTGAGTTAAAGTGGTGATGTCCTGAGTAGCAGTTAAATCACCAGAACCACTTAAGCTGATATTAAGATCTGTGATGCCTTCAAAATTAGACAAGACTAAGTCTCCACTTCCGCTCATATCAATAGTTAACTCTTTTTGATTTGTAAAATGATCTACTGTAATATCGCCCGACCCAGTGATCTCAATTTGATTAAGATAAGGAGTTGTTATTTCTATAGTTAAATCATAATTAGAATAACACCCTTTTTCAAGTTCCATTTTCCAAATATTATTGGTGGTAGTGGTTAGTATTTTATCAATAATATTAGGATGCCCTATCGCTTTTACGGCTAGCACATCCCCTTGTTTTATGATGACATCTGATGAAAATGCTAAATTAACACCTTCAAAATCAGAAACAGCTAATGATTTAGTAGTTTTTGTGCCTTCACCATCCATGCAATTAAAGATAGAATTAGACATCCTTTCAGTGCTATTACAGCTTACAATTAAGAATGAACTAATGAATAGTACACTCAATCTCACTATTTTATTTTTTTTCATACGATACTTTTTAAGTGGGTTAATCATACGAATATATAAATAATAATGAAATGTAAGGTATCAAAATTTAGAAGTTTATGAGTAATTTTGTGGAAAATTAGAAGTCTAATGGGTATCAAATCAAGGATAATAGCCAATTTTAAAGCAATTTTAGCATGCAACTTAGGTTGTACTGACAAATATTTGTATAAATTACTGTTGTGTATGAGTTTGTTTTTGTCCACTGCTCTCTATTCACAAACGATAATCAATGCTGAAAAACTAAATTCAGCAACTGATTCTTTAATGTTTTCTGTGAATCTAAGTTATTCAGGTCACAGAGGGAACGCCGTGACTGACAAATTTAAATTGGCTCCCAGCTTTTTATTAATCCGAAAAAAAAATGACTTTAAACTGTTTGGAGGGTATTCTGTTTTATCTGCTGGTAACACTTCTTTTTTGAATAATGGTTTTGCGCATATTCGGCATAATTATAAGCTAACGACTAGACTGAAAACGTTTGCCTTTTATCAAATTCAGTTCAATGATGTTTTGTTGTTAAGTAAAAGAGAAGTATTTGGTACAGGATTAAGGTATGCAGTAGTTCAAAAAGACAGCTTAAGTTTTGATATGGGACTGGGCGCCATGCATGAAAGTGAGTTTCTAAATACTAAATCATTAGAAGTGGGGGAGGTTGCCAATACGTTTGTGGTGAGAGCTACTGTGGTGAGTAGTTTTCAATGGATTTTAAATGAGTTTGTTCAATTCAATAACGTACTCTATTATCAACCGTATTTGAAAAATATGGACGACTTTAGGATCTTAAATGACTTTAGTTTTACCGCACGAATAAATCCTAAATTTAATATTTCAATGACGTTAACTGCTCGTTATGACAGTAAATCACCATCTGCCTTAACCAATTTAGACAGTGTGATGAATGTAGGCATTGGGTATCGCTTTAGTAAATAACTAAGGGTTTAGGTCAATTGTTAATTAGTCTTATTTTTCTTCAATAATTTTCTCTATTTCTTTTTCTGTTTTTGTTAACTTGTCTTGACAAAAATCAACTAATTGTTTAGCAGAACCTACACGAGTAATAAGTTCATCTATGCTGACTTCTTTTTGCTCTAATTCACTGACAATAGCCTCAATCTTAGCTAAGGCATCTTCATATTTCATGTCTTTTGGTATCTCTGTCATGTCGTATTGTTTTTAATTTTTGTAATCTGACTATAAATAGTTCCTTTATCCGTTTCTGTTTTCAGTTCCTTACCAACTAAATTGTCTAAGGATGTAATTTTTTTATGATTAACAGACGAAATGGAATAGCCTGTTTTTAGTAAACGTTCAGGATTTAAAATGTCAATTAATTTTAATTTAGAATTCAAATCAAGCTGCTGCTGTTTTATTAAGTCACGACTCAGTAACTTAATTTTTTCATAATTAACATCCAATTTGGTAGTATGTGATCTATGGATGACATTTAACCTAGTATTGATGTGATGCTTTAAGCTAACTAGATTTTGAGAAGTTTCATTTAAGATAGATGTACTGTTGATGTAGAGATTTTTTTTATGCCGTTTAAATTCTTCTTTTTTATTTCTTAATTGCGTATCACTTGCCACTTTTAATGCCGTATACCCATTTACAAGGTGACTGTTAAACGTAGCAATAGACAAATATAACGACTTAGCGACAGCTGTAGGTGTAATTAAACTTTTACGCGCCACTAGGTCTGCGACAACATCATCTGTTTCATGACCAATTCCCGTCATTACTGGAAGTCTTGATTCACAAATCGCTTGACATAGCTTATAGTCATTAAAAATGTTCAAATCAATTTTAGATCCTCCACCTCTCAAAATAACAATCACATCAAGGTCATAGGCATTAGCCGAATGAATGGCTTTAATCAATTCTGGAATAGCGGCTTTACCTTGTACTTTACAATTAAATTCTTTAACAGTAAAATTGCTGTAATACGTATTAGTGGAGAGTTCAGTTACAAAATCATTATAACCAGACGTCCCTATGGAACTGATTAAGCCAATTCGTTTGGCAATGGTGGGTAAGTAAACGGATTGTTGAATATCAAAAAGACCTTCTTTTTTTAAGGTTACAATAGTTTCTTTTTTCAATTGTTCTACATCACCAAAACTATACGACAAGTCTACATCAATAATTAACAGTTTTAAACCATAGAGCTTATCATATTGTATTTTAACTTCAATTAAAACATTATTACCAGGTTGAATAATAGAATCAATTACTTTACCTGACCTGGCTTTAATGACTGTATAGGTGTTTCCCCAAATAATAGCTTGAATCTTGGCTGTTACATTCTCTTTTTCAGAATCAACCAATTCAATATAACGTCTACCACTTGATATTACTACTTTAGACAACTCGGCCTTTACCCAAAATGTTTTACTCCCAAACGTTTGGTCCATATGATTTTCCAAAGACCGAGTTAGGTTAGTAAGTGTATATATCTTAGGAGGAGGTGTTGACATAATGTAAAGGTAATATTATACAAATTACAACCAAAAAATTCTAACAATTTAATCAAACTCATTCTCTGAGTACTAAGATATTCCTTAATCCTGTTAATACTTATTTTTTTTATTTGAGTCTCTATTGCATGCCACAACCTCCTGTTATGATTTTATTGATTAGATCTGTATTCGATAACTTATTATTTATATTTTTTAGTGATATTTAAACTAACATTTAAGGAGTATAGTAAGCAATAGTATTTCGCTACTCCAATTTTTTATGCGTTTGTGATGTTTGGCTTCATTACATGACAACACTTTTCAAATGGAAACACAAATCCAATCAATTACTGCATATTGTAAGAGTAAAATTAGTGTCACCATACTTATCATAAGTATGGTGACACTAATTTTAAAGATGTTCTGTTATTTTAAAATGGTTTACAGCATAATCATAAGAATGTGTTATACCTTCTCCTAATTCGGTTATCTTAAATTGTAAATCGTCAGTGGTTCCAAAGCCTACGGCCTCTTGTAATACTTTTGCCTTTTTAAATAATAGGACCGCAGAGTAGCTGGCTGCACTGCCCTTCATTTTATGGGCTATTCTTTCTAATCGGTAATTGTTATCTGTCTTAAAAGCTTCTTTTAATAACTGATAATCAGCAGTGAATTCTTCAAAAAACTCAGGGAGTAAGTGTTGAAAGGAAGCCGTGCTTAGTTCTGTGGGTGAAAATATTTGTATGCCGTTCATATCAATTTTTTATTTTTCTAAATAGTCTTCTACTATCGATAGTATGTCTTCTTTATCAATTGGTTTTAAAATTTGGTCATTGACGCCAATGGGAAAATAGTATTTTGACTTTTCCATATTGTCATTCTTCAGTAAATGATTGCTTACGATTATAATTAAAGGTTTAAATTTAGATCGAATAATAGTGTCAATTTTACGATACTTGTAAAGGAACTCAAAGGCATCCATTTCTGGCATTTCAACATCTAATAATATAATTTCAGGTAAGGTATTTAAGTTTGAAGAATCAAAATTAGTTTTAAAAAAGGCAAGGGCGTCATTAGGGTTTGAGTAAGTCGTGACGGTTTCAAAAAGGGCCATGCTCTCTAACAAACTCTTATTTCTATTGTTTTCAGCCTTACTATCATCAATTAAAAGTACGTTTTGTATTTTTTTCATAGTAGTTAGTTTTAGCGTTTCAGTACATATTTAACGATTAATGGTTCAATATGATGCTACCTCACTAGCTTGGTATTTTTACTTTTCTATAGCAACAGTCCTATTTGAAGTGATTAATTTAATAATAATAACAATAATAATTGGATTGATTATAATTTTCGAATTTATTTTAAAAATCTAAAAATTAATAGTATCCAGAATGGACCTCTTAGTATTAAAAAAAAATAGGCCAGAGCAGGTTACACTATTAAGAGTATTTATTAAATCTTTTCACAGACTCAAATAGAGTAAAATAAAAAAATAACGGTCGAATTAGTCTATTTTTGATAGTGTGTAGTTAGGCGTTAATAAGAGACATAATTTCATTAAGTTTAGAATCATCTATTGGTTTTTCAAAATACCGAAGTACATCTTCATATTTCATACATCTATCTAAGTCTTGAGGTAATAATGAGGCAGAAAATATAATAATTTTCAGTTTACCTTGATGACCGTTTTTATGATACCATTCTAAAAATTCAGTCCCATTTATAATATGCATATTAAGGTCAAGAAAAACCGTGATAGGCCATTTTTTGTTGTCGGAATTGGTCATGTACGATATTAACTCTTCTCCATTTAGCAATGATTCCACTTTAATAGATGGATTATGTTGTTTCAGAATGATAGTATTATAGAAGTTATTTGCTTCATCATCATCTACTAATAACACATGTTTTAATTTTTCAGACATCGGGTTTACTAAAGTTAATAATGTAAATATAACATTTATAGTGTGACCTTTGTTTTAAATCAAAACATAGATTCTATTTCTAGTAGTATTAAGTTTACTAAAAATGACTGAAGAGCGTAGCTAAAGTTAGCTATTTCTTAAAGGGTAGAGGTGGAGTAAATTTTGTTTAGATAGTAGATCGTACTTACCAATTGACTCAAATCAACAGAAACTGTTTTTTTAGTGTGTATTAATTGGTCTTCAATTAATTTAATTTCGGCAGAAATAGGCTGAGCCCCAAAGGTTAATGCCGTTCCTTTTAGTTTGTGAATTAATAATAAAAAAGCTGTGCCATTATTAGTGTCATGAGCAAGTGTAATATGTACCATGGATTGATTTATTTGGGTAATGAAAATAGGTAAAATGGGGATCAAAAAATGGAGTCGTTTTTCATCAGCAGAAAAATAAATAGCTAATTTCTTTAGGTTTTTATCCATATGTATTGGCAAGATTTAATAAGTGTGCTTCTGTCAGCGGTTTTAATTCGAAATTTGTTTTTAAAGAAGAGATAGCTGTCTTTTCACGACTACGAGCAGAGTTTTCTACGGTAAGTACTAATACTTTAATAGATGGGTTGACTAACTCAAGGTCTTCAATTTCATCTAAAAACTCAAAACCGTCAAGATCACCCATATAAACATCAAGAATTATTGCGCCATTAAATAAGGTATTCTGTTTTGTTTGTTCACTCAAAAAATCAAGGGCACACTCAGCAGAAGTGAAGGTGTGGATTTTTGAAAAACAGTCAACTTGCTCTGTCAGTTTTACATTATAACTAACTGTTGCCTTATCATCATCTATTATAATTAACTCTTTTTTTGTGAAGCTACCTATTGACATATTAGTGTGGTTTTAATAATTTAACCTAATTATAAGGCAAGATTACAAAAATAAATGGCTTGATTTATAGTCATTTCGGACTAGATATTAACCATATATTGTTTATTCTATGTCATCCTTTTTAGAAATTATCTATCGACCAATCATTAAAAAAACTCGATAATAAATTCAAATTGACAGCTTAAATTCCAAATTGTTTCTTAAATTAGAGCAAGAAGCACATTTACATTTAATCTTAGATTAAGGGCTTATAGAAGTAAATCTAGTTTATTTAGATTTCTTAATCTTACTCTGTTGATTAAATGATGTCTATTTAGGGAGTTAATTAGAGTTAAGTGCAAAAAAAAGCTTAATATTGTCAAAATTTTTTACCATGCACAACCAAATTTGAGTAGTATGACGACACGTATAATATTGTTTTGCATCCTATTTTTAACCCCATTTGCAGGAATTTCTCAATTGGGTGTGATTTCGGGAAAAGTATCAGATGAATTTGGGCCGCTTCCTGGCGCAAAAGTGAGTATCGTTGGTAAAGATTTATCAGTGAGTTGCGATATCAATGGAGAATTTCATTTTGAAATTGAACCCGGTAAATATAAAGTAATCGCCAGTTACTTACTTTATGGTTCACAAGAGCAATCAGCGGTAGTATCATTTAACCTGTTAACGTCAATACTAAATTTTGTTTTAGAGGCAGGAAGTGCTGTAGATACAGATGTGTCAATTGGATCGAGAGTCAAGCCAAAATCTCAAATGGAAAATGTTGCTGGTGTTGATGTCATTACTAAAAAAGACATCATGAACTCAGGACATTTGAATTTAACTCAAGTGTTACAATTTCACATTCCCTCATTTCAATCTACAAGACAAACGATTGCAGACGGAACCGATTATATTGATCCTGCTACGTTAAGAGGAATGGGTCCAGATCAAATCTTAATTTTGATTAATGGTAAAAGAAGGCATGCATCTTCATTAATTAACGTCAATGGTACTGTAGGTAAAGGAAGTGTTGGAACAGATTTAAATGCCATTCCAATTACCGCAATCGACAGAATAGAAGTGTTAAGAGATGGGGCGGCCGCACAGTATGGTTCTGATGCGATTGCTGGTGTGATTAATATTATTTTAACAGAACAAACCAATGTGTTTTCTTTGAGTTCATCATTGAATCCTACAATTCAAGGAGATGGAACGGAATTTTCGTTGAATTCAAACTATGGGTTAGCCATTGGGAAAAATGGATTTATTAATATCACCGGAGAGTTGTTGGATAGAACTGCAATTAACAGAGCAGGTGATTATGATGGAAGGGTATATTCTGATAACGATTCATTAGATGTTACTTTAATAAAAGAGAACGATTTTTATAATCAGAATAAGTATAAAAACAAACGTGTAATGCAAGTTGGAGCAGCAGAAACATTTGATGCACGCTTATTTTTTAATGCAATTATACCTATTAAGAACAAAGCAGAATTATATGGCAATGGAGGGTATAGTTTTAGAAAGGGATCAACCAAAGGTTTCTATCGCTTTCCGATATCAGATCAAAAAGTCGTTAAAGATTTATTTCCGCACGGATTTTCGCCCGAAATTCATAGTGAGATAAGTGATAACTCTGCTACATTTGGGATGCGTAGCACAAAAAATGGATGGTTGTTAGATTTGAGTAATTCCTTTGGAAAGAATGAATTAGACCTTTCAGTCAAAAATTCGAATAATGCGTCATTAGGAACAACTTCTCCTACAAATAGTCATGTTGGTGGGTTTAGATATAGTCAAAATGTAACTAATCTTGATTTATCAAAACGATTTGATAGTATTCCAGTATTAGAAGCTATCAATATTGGACTTGGTGGGGAATTTAGAAAAGAAAATTATGAAATTCTTGCAGGAGATGTGGCTTCTTGGGTGGATGGATTGGATACAAATAGTAATGGGGAGTTTTATGAATCTGGTATTCAGGTTTTTCCTGGACTCCAACCTGAAAATGCCTTGGTTAAGAACCGAACGAATTATGCAGCCTATTGTGATATTGAATATCATATCACGAAAGCAATATTGGTTGAAACTGCCTTGCGATATGAAGATTATGGTAACGACATTAGAAATTTAAGTTGGAAACTAGCAGGACGGTATAAGGTGTCAAATAAGTTGTCTTTTAGATCGTCAATTAGTACGGGGTTTAGAGCACCTTCATTACATCAAATATATTTTAGTAATATTGGAACTCAATTTGTAGATGGAGAATCTTATAAAGTAGGAACGTTTAATAATGAAAGTACTGTTGCAGAGGCGTTTGGTATTGAAAGACTTGTGCCTGAAACATCCATTAATTATAGTGCAGGTTTCACCATTAAATTACTCAAAAATTTGTCCATTACAATGGATGCATATTCTATTAAAATTGAAGATAGAATTGTTTTGTCTGGTATGTTTGGAGATGGATATGAAAGTATCTTAGAACCAGCAGGAGCAAGTACTGCTCAGTTTTTTATTAATGCAGTTAATAGTGAAACCGTGGGGTTTGATGTGGTGCCAACTTATACAAGTAGATTATTTAAGGGGTTGATGAAGGTTTCAGGTGGGTTTAACCATACAAGAACTAGAGTTATTGGAGAAATTAAGAGCTCTGAAATTTTGGAAGGAGCAGAAAGTATATTGTTTAATAGAGAAGAGGTAGCTCGGTTAGAGGTGGCGCAACCTAAGTCTAAAGCGATATTAATCGTAGATTATACCCTTAATAAATGGCAGTTTCTTTTAAAAGCAACCCGTTTTGGAGAAGTAGAATTCATACATCCAGCTGATGGTGATGCCGATAATTGGACCTTAAATGAGTTTACTGGACGTATAGAGTCAAGAGATCAAGTATTCAGTTCAAAAATACTAACGGACTTATTTATAGCTTATAAAATCAATAATTACATTAGAGTATCATGTGGTGGTAATAATATTTTTAATATCTACCCTGATAAGCAGACGCATTCTGTAAATGTAAACCATGGTAATTTTGTATATAATAGAAGGAATCAGCAGTTTGGGTTAAAAGGTGGGTCTTATTTTGTAAGAATTAATATCTCTTTATAAGCGCAGTGATGTCGAATGGAATTTTAAAATATAGTGTTCTACTTTGGATTCAACTCCTGGTGATGTCAACTTATGCTCAAAATAACCCTTCAAATTCAGAGGCTATTAGAGATAAGCAAAGGGTTAATTATGTTTATAATTTTACAAAATATATTGATTGGGAAGGGCTTGACCAACGGTCAGAATTCGTAATAGGTGTACTAGGTATGGATGAAGAAAATTTAGTAAATGAATTTTTATTGAGCGCGGAAAAAAGAATGATCAAAGACCTACCTGTGAGTGTAAAATTATTTACTGACGTCAATAAAATTGTACGAACTGATATTTTATTCATCAATAATTCTAATGGGTTTGATTTGAATCCTATATTAGAAAAATTATATGTTAATCACAGTCTTTTAGTAACAGAAGGGTATCCGTTTCATATGTCTATGATAAACTTTATTGAACTGGATGATGAGTTTCATTTTGAAATTAATAAAGCTAAAATTAATAGAGCGCAATTATTAGTTGCACCGAAATTACTCTCTTTTTCTACGCAAAGTACTAATGATTGGAACCAGTTGTATAACCGTTTAAGAGAAGAAATGGTAACGGTTAAAGTTCAAAAAGAAGAGTTAATTAAATTAGGTAATGAAATAGAAACGCAGAAAGAAGAACTCAATATTCAAGAAGAAGAATTAAATAAAACGATTCAAAATATTCAAGCACAGAAAAAATTACTTCTGAGTCAGAGAAAAAATGTTGTGAGCCAGAATATATCCATAAAGAAACAAATTAGGCAATTGTCTGCTTTGTTGAAAAAAAATAATGAAGAAAAAGCGGCTAATTTAAAACTGCAAACCATTTCAAAAAAACAGGCTAACGCTATAGCTGATCAATATACCCAAATTAAACTTCAGGAGAATACGCTTGGTAAACAATTAGAAGACATTGAAGGTCAAACCCCAAAAATTGAAAAGCAAAGCAGTAGACTTAATTTTCAACTGACTAAAATCGAACAGCAACGTACCTTATTATTGGTATTTATCGCTTTTGCATTATTTGCCATTTTCTTTTCTTTTTTTATGATCAAAGCGTATAGAAGACGAAAAAAGAATGAAGCCATACTTAAACTAAAAAATGAGGAACTGGTTGATGTGAATAAATCGTTAGATAGTTTCACCTATCGCGTATCACATGATTTAAAAGCGCCAGTAACCAATATGAAGAATATGATTACCTTGTTAAAAAAATTCGTAGACCCTAGTGCACAGGCTATTTTACCCGAATTGTATAAAAACCTTGATGTATCAGCTAATAGATTGGATGCTACTATTGCAGGAATGCTTGAGTTGACTAAAATTGAGCGAATGAGAGAAAATAAGGAAGTATGTGATTTATTGGAATTGGTTAATTCTCTACTTCCTGAATATCAAACTGAATTGAATGATATACATGCCATAGTTGATAACAGTGCTATGAAACAAAATGCTGCATTTGCAACCAAAACAGAATTAACAAGTATCTTTCAAAATTTAATTACAAACAGTATCAAGTATCGCTCTAAAAATAGAGCATTGTCGATTGTAATGAAATCAGAGAAAATTAATGAGGTTTGTCTGGTGACCTATTCAGATAATGGATTGGGTATTGATTTAGAGAAATTTAGAGGTAAGTTGTTTCATATTTTTGAAAGGTTTACAACAGATAGTACAATAAGTGGTTCAGGAATAGGAATGCACAGCATAAAAAAAATGGTTGAAAATAACCAAGGTACAATTGAATTAAAAAGTATGCCAGACCAAGGTTTAACCTATTTAATTTCTTTTCCTATCTATACAGCCTAGTCATAATTAATACGGAACTCCGTTAATAACTTTTTTAATTGCTCTAATAGACCCTTGAATTCATATTACTTAGTTTAATTCAAATTTTAATTATGAAACTGAGTCCAGATAGCTGTCCGAATGAATTCGAAACTTTTGTGTTGTAGATCAAAAGGTTACAAAAATTTTATTCATGTTTGTTGGTCATTTAAAGTAAAAATTAAATAGTCCTACTTAAGAAGTTGATGAAAGGAATGAATAATATTAGAAATTATTTTCCAATATAAAAAGTAAATTCTTTTGGTTTGCAAAGCTTTGAATCTTTTTTTATTGAAATTTATTTTTTTAACAATTGTTTGTTAGTATATAGGGAATTGTTTTATATTTGTAAAAAAAATACCTATGAAAAGATTTTTGTTACTACTAACTGTGCTTGTAAGTGTGTTATCATTTGCGCAAACAGATTCAACAGACTTAAGTTTATTTACATCTCCTCCTACATTAGAAAATGAATTAGATTCATTGATTTTTGGTAATGGTGGTTATGAAGATTATAAATTAGAGTTTACAATTTCAGATACTGTAAATTTTGGATCTCTTCATTTAGAATTTTCAACTACGAATGATCAAATACTTTATAAACGAACTTTTACACATGCTGACTTATTAGCTGATAATTTGATAGATTCAAATTGGTTGTTTAGTTTTAATTTCGGAAAGTTTGAAAGTGCTCAGTTTTATAAGGTAACACTTATAAAATCAAATTATGCTGGAGTTTTTGACCCTAGTATTTCAAAA
>Ga0256845_1000432_pt1 | contig 39812 bp, 30 predicted proteins | sample RiftiametaG_FD_189101 | JGI IMG/M metagenome (GOLD analysis project Ga0256845, IMG submission 189101) | Tube worm associated microbial communities from hydrothermal vent at the East Pacific Rise, Pacific Ocean - Riftia | ecosystem: Host-associated > Annelida > Integument > Unclassified ...
GTCCCCGTCACCGTCGCCGTCGCCGTCTCCGTCTCCGTCTCCGTCTCCATCGCCGTCTCCGTCTCCGTCTCCGTCTCCGTCTCCGTCTCCGTCTCCGTCTCCGTCTCCGTCTCCGTCTCCGTCTCCATCGCCGTCTCCATCGCCGTCTCCGTCTCCATCGCCGTCTCCATCGCCGTCTCCATCGCCGTCTCCGTCTCCGTCTCCGTCTCCGTCTCCGTCTCCGTCTCCGTCTCCGTCTCCACCGGTTCCGAGGCCCCCTGCATCATCAACATCCGAGCAAGCGGGGAACACCATCACGCCAAGAACAAAAATGGGTAAACAACTCAAAATACATTTTCTAAACATCGTCATTCTCTCCAAAAATCCATCGTCGAACATCAGCAACCTCATCCGTATGAATCGCCACCGAAAAAACAGGACTAAATCAATTCGGTCTCCAAGAGCGAAACACGGAGCGCTCTGAGTTACAAGGGATTACTTGTCCATTGGGTCCATCGAACGCTATTGGCGCCGATCTGCCCCCGGAGCCGCCTAACGCTCCATCAGACGCGCGAGCACCAAACGCACCAACTCATCGAGACCAAGCCTAACGCTGTCAGAATCTAGGGTTGCAAGCGCCTTCTCGACCACCTTGTTCTTCCATCCGAGAGAAATAAGTACGTCACGTGCCGCATCGAGTTCAGCGGATCCAGACGGTCGCTCCGGTCCCTCGCCGGCATCGCCCATGCTCTGCGCCAGGCCTGCCATCTTGTCACCAAGCGTCAACGAGATCTGTTCGGCCGTCTTTTTGCCGATCCCAGGAATTTTGAGCAGCCGCGTGTGTTCGCGGCCAGCGATACACGCCACAAGTTCGCCGAGCGGAAGTCCTCCAAGCACCGCAAGCGCGTTTTTCGGTCCGACCTTCGGCACCGAGGTCAACATGCGATACAAAGCGCGTTCTCGCAGGTCAACAAACCCATACAGGCTCAGTTGGTCCTCGCGCACGTGTGTGTGTACGTGCAGCGCGATCGCCTCGCCGACCTCTGGAATATCGGCGAGTGTCTGTATCGAAACATTCACTTCGTAACCAACACCACCGACCTGGAGAACGACAACGCCTGCGGTAGGATTTCGCTCACGCACAACACCGTCGAGCCAAGCGATCATCCAACCCCTCTCTCAGCGACCGCAATCGCTCCGCCCAGGCGCACGGACTGGATGTGACAAATTGCAATGGCCAACGCGTCTGCAGCATCGGCGCTCGGCACCGTCTGCAGCCGACAAAGCACGCTAACCCGCCCCTGAACCGCCGCCTTCGTTGCGCGACCGTTGCCTACCATGGCGCGCTTAATTTTTGCCGGGGCATATTCTGAGATTTGGAGACCATTGCGACCCGCGACCAGTTTAAGCGCGCCACGAGCCTCTGCGAGCTTAAGAGCGCTGCTCGCGTTCAGCCCGTGGAAGGCAGACTCGATTGCGAGGCAGGTCGGTTGAAACTCCGCGATCACCTCTTCGAGGCCAGAAGCAAGCTCCAACAATCGCTGATCCACAGTCAATGTCGTCGAAGCTCGCAGCACACCGCACTCGACGTACTCAAAACGAGCGACCCCAACCGCGTCCATGATGCCATAGCCCACCACGATTGTGCCCGGATCGATACCGAGGACACGCGGCGACTCGGATGTTGGGGCTCGAAGCACGTCAGGGGCTGCTGTAGCACAGGACCGCAATTCTACCTGCATCCGCCATCCGCGGTCAGTCGTCAGACGGGTGATAGCTCACCGCGCCCAGGCGGTTCCCAAGTTCCGCCACGAGCCTACGGTCGAGCCCTGTGTAGCGATGAGCGGCATCGGCGCGAGAAATCGCTCGTGTGATCGCCCGCATATCACCCACCAAAATACAAAGACGACGCGCTCGCGTCATCGCGGTGTAGAGAAGATTCCGGCGGAGCATCACATGGTGTTCCGCCAACAGGGGGATCAAGACCGCGGGGAACTCACTCCCCTGGCTCTTGTGAATCGAAATCGCGTAGGCGAGACGAAGCGCTCCAAAATCTTTTCGTTCGTACTGGACGGCGACCCCATCCACTTCAGCGACCAGCGTTTGCCGATCGGTATCGACGCTCCGAACCGTACCAATGTCACCATTGAACACGTTTCGGTTGTAGTCGTTGCGCATTTGCATGACGCGGTCGCCCACACAAAATTTGCGTCGCGGTCCTCCAGCGATCCCTGCGACTTCAAGGTGTCCATTGCCGCCGGTAAATTTTTCCTGCAAGGCGAGATTAAAGGAATCGGTTCCCGCCCGCCCCTTGTGCATCGGGCAAAGAACCTGAATCTCCGACATTGGATCAAGCCCATAGACTTCGGGGATCCGCTCGACGATCATCTTGACGATCACCTCGTGCGCGCGTTCGGCATCCCGCGTGCGCATGACAAAGAACTCACCATCGCTCCCTGCCGAATCAGGCGAGAGTGCCTCTCCGTGCAGAACATGATGGGCGTTGACGACGATCGTCGATCCCTCCGCCTGACGAAAAATTTGGTTGAGGCGCACGATCGCTATGGGCGACTCCTCGTGCTCAGATGCGACGATCAAGTCCCGGAGAACATTGCCTGGCCCAACAGAAGGGAGCTGGTCGGCATCACCCACAAGCAACAATCGATGCTCGGTCGTCAATGCCGTCAACAAGGCCTCCGCAAGCTCTAGATCGAGCATCGAGCTCTCATCGATCACCACCAGGGCCGGTGGAAGCGGATTGTTAGCGTTGTATACAAACTCCCCATTGTCACCCTGGATCTCGAGGAGACGATGCACCGTGCTTGCGGAGCGTCCGGTCGTCTGCTCAAGCCGTTTCGCGGCTCTGCCTGTAGGAGCCGCAAGCAGAAGTTCGAGGTCGTTCGCTTCTGCGAGTTCGATCACGTGACGGACAACGGTGCTCTTCCCGGTGCCCGGTCCACCTGTGAGGATGACCGCGCCATTCGCTGCCATCGCCTCAACCGCCCGGACCTGTCCAGGACTCAACTCCTCTGGCAAGTCGATCACTTTCCATTTTTTTTTGTCCGCCAAGGCCAAGTCGGCGAGGGCTCGAGCGACATTTTCTTCGGCCCGCAAAAAATCTCGCGGATAGCAGAGCTTCGTACCGTCCACCGTCTCGAGCACGAGATCCCCATCGGCGAGCAGCCGGTCAACGCCCTCGCTCACCTTATCCGGTGGCTGATCGAGCAACGAACTTCCATCCCTCACCAGGCGGTCCCATGGGAGGGCACAATGTCCGTCATTTTGGCCGCGCTCAACTGTATGCAGCAAGCCCGCGTCGATACGTCCTTCAGAATCGCGGCCGACCCCCAAGGACCGAGCGATTCGGTCCGCGGTCGCAAAACCGATACCGCGGACATCCCTCGCCAAACGATAGGGATGATGAGTCAGTGTTTCGAGTGCATCTTTCCCATAACGACGCAAAATCCCATCAGCGAAACGAGGCGACACATCGAGCTCAATCAAACGATTTTCCACGGCCACGATCGGCCCGGCACGAGTCTCATGAAATGCCACAAGCCGTTCCAGCGTCTTTTTACCGATCCCCTCGACCTCCAACAGCCGCCGGGGGTCCTTGTCGAGAAGGTGAAGCGTCGCGTCCCCAAAGGTCTCGACAATACGTTCCGCCATGACTTCTTTTATTCCAGGGTAGCGCTGCAAGCGGCGGATGACACCGACGCGCGACGTGGGCTCCTTGATCTCGACTCTCTCTGCCGAAAACTGCTCGCCGTGAGTCGGATGTTCGATCCAACAGCCATTCACCCGAATTTCTGCGCCATCATCGGGCCCCTGCGTGCGCCCGACGATCGTCACCACATCCAGCCTCCCAATCAACGCGACCCGCATCACCGTGTACCGGGAATCTGGATCATAATAGACGGTCCGTTGTACCCTGCCCTCGACGACCTCGGTGGCCGGTCTATCCCCGTCGTTCTTCACGAACTCCAAGCATCGGACAAGCGTCCCTTTACGGCAATCGCCCTGGGGAAGATTCTCCCGACGGATGACTGCGCCAGTTGCTCGCCACATCGCAGCCACGAAGGTCGGCCATGGTCACGCTTCGACCGCTGTGGGAGCTGGCACTTGTGTCGATAAAATTGCCGTAACTGGCCAGAAGCGCCGGCGGCTCGGCCCGATAGAGGCTAATCGGCTCTCCAGCGTTTTTGAGCCCCGATTTTGCGAGGCTCGCATCCAGCCGGACCATGAAGGTCCCCGGCGCGGGGCTCGGGTCTGCGCCCGCGCCGGCAACGTACTTCGCGGAGATCAACAGGGCTAGATCTCCACGAGCGTAGTCCCAATCACGGAGTCCAAGGAGCGCATCTCCCGGTGGATCCTCCCCCGCGACAAGGGCCGCCACAACTTCGGACCACGGGAGGTCGGAAAGATAGATTTCTCCAGAGGATGTCATCCCGACCTTGTCCTCGAGAGCGACGATTTCGAGGAATTCCTGATCGGGCTCCGGACCGGCCGGGTTCGCCAAAATCTCACTCACGGCCCAACGTGGCAGACCAGGCGTGAAGTTGTCGTCCACCGCCACGGAACCCTCGAATTCAGACTCGTTGCCGGCGAGATCCATTGCACGAATTTCGTAGCTAAGCACATCTCCGGACACAAGCGATAGGCTCTCCAAAGGCAGACCGATCGCAAACTCGCCTGCCATCATCTTTATCCGATGGGCAAGACCGCGGGCTCGCAAAACGATCTCCAGGGTCTCCGTCGACATGATTCCGACGACCAAACATCTCGCCCTGGTTCCCGCCCATCGGATATCGAGTTCGGGCGCCCTTGTATCGGGTCCCGTCCCAGTACGAAACCAATGGATTCGATGCGGAGGAACCGCAGCCAATCCTCGAGGATCGCGAAGGACCCCAACGCCGTCCGGCAGTGGCCACGGGCGGTAACGGGTCCCCACTTCGAGAGTCGAGGGCAAGAACCAACGGAGACAAAACCCCAGTACCCAACCCGTGCAAGGCTCTCCTTGGTCCAGATCGAGCGGAAGCCCATCCTCCGCTTCGAGACGAAGTCCGTGTTTCCCCGAAATCGCGACCGGCCGCGCAAAGTGAATCTCAATCTCGCGGAGATTCGTCGGCACATCTTGCTCGCCGGGTCGCGGTGAAACCAACCTCGGCTCGGGCCCCGATGCCCCCTCGCTTCCTGTCACGAAGTCGCCACGCCACGCGCTTGATCGACCCTGACGATCCTCGATACTCGCCAGCGCGAGGCCCCGAACGGCCTCCCCGACAACCAGGCTGTGGCGACTGTGAGGTCGCAGGGCGCGTTCCGGAGTGACGACCAAACGACTGTCGAGCCCAAATTCCCCTTCAACGAGCCGTAGATTCACCGGAATCGTTCGCTCAGGATCCGCAAGCCCCTGATTGATCCGGGAAAGATCGGCCTTCGAGAGCGGATCGATCTGGCAGCGCCCGGCCTCGCAGCGTCCGTCCTCACAAATAGGGGTACGCGCGCATGAGGACCGGTCCTCCCACGGGATCAGCACCACACTTCGGGCATGAATGGAGCCGCGACTGACAGTCTTCGAGAATTCCACTACGAACGACCCATAGACAGGAAACGCTACATTTCGCTCGGCCTCAAGGTTGCTGGTCACGACCGTTGGGCCTTCGAGATCGACCTCTGGAAGATCCAAGCAGCCCCCGGTGAGAAAACAAGCGACAGGTGAGGCGACCGAGACCCGCATCAACGGTATTTTGCGCGATAGTCGCTGGCGAAGAATGGCCAAAAGAAGGTCGTAGAGGTGGCACAAAACGCTCACAACTGCCCCTTCGGCCCGGTCGGCGCCCCTGTTGCATGAGTTCGTAATCTTCGCGGCTTGCCAGGACCGCACACGCGACCCAACAATAGGCGCATGAAGACGCTTACCCTCGCTTCCCGATCTCCACGGCGTTCGGCGATGCTTCACGAGGCCGGGTTTTCCTTTGCCACGCAACCCGCCGACTGTGAGGAGGTCTGGCTGGAACGCGAGTCGCCCATCGATTTTGCGCGCCGAATTGCCCAGACGAAATCCATGACTATCGCCGAGAGCACGGACCCGAAGTCCATCGTTCTCGGGGCGGACACTGTGGTTTGGATCGATGGCCACCAAGCCCCCCTCGGCAAACCCAAAGATCGTGAGGATGCTGCACGCATGCTTGCCGCGATCTCTGGACCCTCGGGTCATTGCGTGACAACCGCCTTCGCCCTTGTACACGGGCGGGTGAGCGGTCCGCAGGCCCTCGATGTGCGGATCGAACACCAGACCACACGGGTCTTCATGCGCCCCATGAGCGGTCCGCGGCTCGACCGCTACCTCGACTCCATGGAATGGACAGATAAAGCGGGCGCCTACGGGATTCAGGGCCGTGCGGCACAGTTCGTCCATCGAATCGAGGGCTCCTATACAAACGTCGTTGGACTCCCCTTGGCCGCGGTGATCATCGCGCTGGGTAAGTTTGGGATTGTGCCCGCGTCGCCGGTCACTACGGGAGGTTCTGCGCGTGCCTGATATTTCCTCGCGCCTCGCATCGATCCGAAGCCGTGTGGCGCTGGCGATCGCGCGGAGAGGACCGCGACATCCCAGCACGCCGGAGGTGGAGCTGATCGGCGTAAGCAAGCGACAGCCTATCGAAGCGATCCGCGTTGCCCATGCCTCCGGGCTCACCAATTTCGGGGAGAGCTACGCCCAGGAATTCCGTGAGAAAACCGCAAATCTCGAAGGCCTCGGCATCCGCTGGCACTTCATCGGCCATCTTCAATCCAACAAGGCTAAATACGTAACGGGACGCTGTCTCGTGCATGCCGTCGACAGCCGCTCCACCCTCGCCAGCCTCGCCAAACGAGCGCTATCCGCCGACTTGACCCAAGAGGTCCTCGTCGAGGTCAATCTCGGCGAACCACAAAAGCCGGGCGTCCCCGCCGCACAGATGGCGCCCTTTCTCGATCTATTTGCAGATTTCCCTTCTCTGCGATGTGTGGGGCTCATGGTCATTCCCCCCGCGGGGGCCCCCGAAAAGTCACGTCAGCATTTCACCGCGATGCGAAAACTCCAAGACAATTTGCGGGCGAACGAACGCCAACACGTGGATCTCCGGCACTTGTCCATGGGAATGAGCTCTGACTTTGAAATCGCTATCGAAGAAGGCGCGACGCTCGTCCGGGTGGGTACCGGCATCTTTGGACCGCGCCCCCCCGAAGTACGATCGGCTCTTCCCCGCAGTCCGGCGAAGCGGACTAGATTGGGATAAGCTGGGCCACCGCATATGTACAGCCGTTTCGAGTCCCGGGGTTCCCGTCGAGTCACCCTGCGTTGGTCCCTCGTCGGCGGTTTCTTAGGCCTGGGATCTCCAGCGGGACTCTGGATCATCTTGCGTATCGCAGCCCCCCCACCCGAGGAGATCTGGACGTGGGTCTACTGTTATCTGGCGATCGCTACGCTCGCCGTTTTTGGTGCTTTTGGTGCAACCGCAGGCATTTTGATGGCCAGACTCGAAGATGCCGGTCTGCGAGACAGCATGACCGGGCTTCACAATCGTCGGTTTCTCGATGAGATGTTCCCACGGGCGATCGCCGCCGCTCGCCGAGATAAGCGGGGGACCTGTCTCCTCATGCTCGATCTCGACCATTTCAAACGAGTCAACGACAACTACGGCCACGCGATCGGTGACCAGACGCTCTGCGCCATCGCCTACGCCCTGGTCGACGGAGTCCGTCCTGGCGACACCGTTGTGCGTTTTGGCGGAGAAGAATTTGTCGTGCTGTGCCCCGGCACCTCGGCGGCGCTCGGCCTCGATGTGGCTGAGCGCCTCCGCGAAGAGTTGCGCGGGCTTGATGCTGAGTCTCTTGGATTTCCGGGTCCACAGACGCTCTCCATCGGGATCACGTATTTGTCTCCTGGCCACAATACAACGCTGGAAAGCGCGCTAGAGCAGGCCGATGCGGCACTTTACGAGGCAAAACACAGGGGCCGAGACCGAGTTTCGCTCTGGCAGCCGACACCGCCCACCCAACATGCCTAACATGTATCAACAGCGCCAACGCGGTTTCATATTCGCCATTCTCGCTGCGGTTCTATTCTCGCTCAAAACGATCTTCATCAAAAAGGCGTATCTGTATGGGGTCGATACCATCACGTTCCTCACCTTGCGCATGGCCTTCGCCTCACCCTTCTATGCGCTTGTCTTGGCAACAGCCACGAAATCAAAAACCGATGCCCCCCGCTCGCCCTTCGTGTACATCAAGGTCGCGGGTCTCGGCCTGTGCAGCTACTATCTCGCCAGCATCTTAGACCTCGAGGGGCTCCACCATATCAGCGCCAACCTGGAGCGGATGATTTTGTACGTCTATCCAACGATCGTCGTGGCCCTCGGCGCGGTCTTCTTGAGACGGTCGATCACCGGTCGCCAAGCCCTGGCGATCGGAATTTCCTACTTCGGAGTCGTGCTCGTGTTCTTCGAGGACCTGTCATTGACCTCTCACTCATCCACCCTCCCACTGGTTGGAAACCCTCTCACCCCGATGGTGTACGGCGCGGGCTGTGTAGTCCTCAGCGCCATTGCCTACGCAGTCTTTGTCGTCTTCAGCGAAGGCAGTATCCTACAAATCGGCGCGAAACGCTTTACTGCGCTCGCCATGCTCTCGGCCGCAGCCGGAATCGCCGTCCATTTTAGCCTCAGCCCCAGCCACTCCCTCGTGCTCCTGCTCAACCAAACCCGGGCGGTCTACGGATACGGACTCGTCGTCGCGTTCATGTGTACGGTCGTCCCCTCGTTTATGCTCGTCTCCGCGATCGGCACCATCGGAGCGAGCAACACCGGCGTCGTCGGAATGAGTGGCCCTGTCTTCACGCTGCTCGTCGCCGCGATCACGCTCGACGAACCGATCACCCCCTACCATATCCTTGGGATGACCCTCATCCTTGGGAGCATCTTCATGCTTCGACGCGCGCGAAAAAACAGCGCCGAGTGACGAATCCCATCCCCCTCAACCGCCGGACAGCCCTTCCCATCGCAACCGCACACTGCGCCCCTCGCCTGAGAGTCCAAAAAGGCGGTGCACCATGCTCTTGCCCCGCTCCGCGGCATCCTGCGCCACGACGTGGAGTCCTCAGCCGTGAATATGGTAGGAGGTCTCCGTGAGCCACGAGACGCCGCTCCTCACCCACATTAAACCCGGTCCATCCGTCGAGATCGAGGTGGATGGCCGAAGGCTGAGCGTCTGCGATAAAGACATGCTGAGCACCGCACTGCTCGCTGCGGGTATTCTCGCAACCAGCCGTTCGCCAAAATATAGACGACCGCGAGGGCCCTATTGCCTCGAGGGCGATTGTGGCTCGTGCCTCGTCCGTGTCGACGGACGCCCCAACCAACGTGCCTGCATGACTCGAGTTTCGGCGGGTATGTTGGTCGAGTCGCAAAACGTGTTGCGCCCCCGTGGTTTCGATCCTACGCAGATCGTAGACAGGATGTTCAAGAATGGCTTGGATCACCATCACCTGATGGTACGTCCACGCCTCGTCAACCAAGTCATGCAGGGGGTCGCACGTGAACTCACTGGGTTTGGCGATCTTCCGTCAACGGAGGATCTACCCGCCGCGACACACTCACACATCGAGACCTCCGTGTTGATCGTCGGCTCCGGTAGCGCGGGTCGGCGCGCCGCGACGATCCTTGCCGAAGCCGGCCTCAACTATCGATTGGTCGATCGCCACGAGCGAGGGCACCTCGAAGTGGAGGCCTTCTCCACCGAGCGAATCGCACTCCCCGACGACCTGCTCCCGCAGACGGCGATCTTCGGCGCCTATCCCGATGAATCACTGTGGGCCGCGATGACGGCAAGGCCCGACGGCTCATCGACGCTCACCACAATCCGAGCGCAACACGTTCTGCTCGCCACCGGCGCTCGTGAGCCGACCATTCCACTCCCAAACAACGATCTGCCTGGAGTGCTCGCGGCTCGCGGACTGCTTCGAAACCTCCATCTTGCGCACGTCCTGTTGACAGCACGCTGCGTAGTCATCGGCAAGGGTCCGCACGCCGAACGCTGCCGCGAGGCCCTCGACGCGCTCCGGGCTGAGGGTGTTCCGTCTGTTGAACGTGTAGACCCCGATGCGGTGCTGACCCTCGTTGGATCGACTCACGTCCGCGGAGTGGAGTTGAACGGAAAAATGCTAGCCGCCGATTTTGTGGTTCTCGCTCCCCCCCCGAGCCCCGCACACGAACTCGCGGCACAGGCAGGTGCAGAGCTGGTTTGGTCGGGAAATGGCTACTCTCCCGTGCGTGACGATCTCGGCCGAATCACTCGCTGTGGAACTAGCCAGGTGTGGGCCTGTGGCGACATCTGCGGCTACCACGGCCCAGACGTCGCAAAACGAGATGCCAGCCGGGTCGCCCACAATATCGCCGCGCAGCTCGGCGTCCCAAACAATGGAGACTCACAATGACACGCCGTACTTTTGTATGTCGATGCGAAGACGTCTCGGTCGGTGACATCGAGAACGCGATCGCCAAGGGCCTCGCCACCATCGAGGAGATCAAGCGCTACACCGGTCTCGGGACCGGACCCTGCCAGGGCAAGGAGTGTATGACTCCGCTCTCTCGCATGCTCGTCGCGCGGAGCAAGGTTCACGCGGAGGATCTACGTCCTTTCACGGCCCGCCCCCCAGAGGAGTCCGTGACCTTCGGGGCTCTTGCCACCGTGCCAGACACTCTGCTCGTCGATGCCATCCAGCGGACCCACGCCGCAGATCCGACACTGGAAGATAGGCCCCTAAACAGATCCAGCGGCCACGGCGATTCGGATTCGCCATCATGATGACTTCCCTTGGGTCCTCTCGTGCCGAGTTGCCCAAGCACGTCGACGTGGCGATCGTCGGAGGCGGTATCATGGCGCTCTCGTTGGCCTACAACCTTTCGCAGACGTCGAAGCTCCGTGTCGCCGTTTTGGAACGTAGCTACCTCGTAAGCGGAGCGTCCGGGCGCAACGGCGGAGGCCTACGAATGCAGTGGGGTGATGCCGGCAACGTTCAGCTGATGCGCGAGAGTATCGAGATCTGCCGCGGACTCGCCCAAAAACTGAACATCAACCTATGGTTTCGTCAGGGCGGCTATCTCTTCTTGGCCCGAACTGCCGCAGGCGAAGCCCGTCTGCATCGCAACGCGGAGATCCATCGGTCGGTCGGCGCCCCCACCCGGTTGCTCTCTGCAAGCGAAGCCCGAGAGATCGTCCCTCAAATCGACAGCCGTGAGGTCCGAGTCGCAGCCTTTAATCCCGACGACGGGGTCGTGTTCCCCTGGCCTTTCATCTGGGGATACGCAGAAAAATCCATTGATGCAGGAGTCACGATCCGCACACACACCGAGGTGAAGACGATCGAACCGCTCGCTCACGGATTCTCTCTTAGACTCTCCACGGGTGAATCGCTACGCGCAGATCGGGTGGTCAACGCGACTGGCGCCTGGAGCACGTCAATCAACCGAGATCTCGGTATCGACCTCCCCAATCATCCCCATCGCCACGAGATCATGGCCAGCGAGCCCCTGAAGCCTTTCATGAATCCGCTGGTCGTAGACCTCTCCTCCGGACTCTATTTCTCGCAAAGCACGCGCGGCGAGGTTGTCGCTGGTATTACGCTAAAAGACGCCCCGGGCATCCCGGCCGCGACATCGGTCGACCTCGGATCCAGTCTACGATTTTTGGCCCATCTTTCGCGCAGCCTCACCTCGATCATGCCGATCACCCGAAGCCTCCAGGTATTGCGCCAATGGTCGGGGCCCTACGACCTTTCCCCAGACGGCGACGCGATCGTTGGGCCCAGCCCGGGGCACCCCGATATGATTCAGGTCTGCGGATTCACCGGACACGGCTTCATGATGGGACCAGCCGTGGGACGACTGCTCGCGCGTTGGATCGTCGATGGAGAGCGTCATCCGATGCTCGAACGCTGGGACCCGGCTCGTTTCGCGCGGGGTGAAGCGAATCAGCGAGAAGATATGATCATCGGCTAGCCAAGCCAGTCGCCAGGGCGCACCGCTCGCAGGGGGATCTCGGTTTACCCGCGCAAAAAATCAGAGCGCCGCGGTTCGCACGAAGCTCGTCGACCGGTGCTTCCGGAAATTCGGAATATTTTCTGAATAAACGCGACACCTACCGAAGTGAAAAGCTCACCAATCTGGTATGGAAGCTTTCATGTGCGGCTTCGTAGGAATGATCTCCAGTCGAGACGTGGCAGCAGAGCTCCATATCGCCCTGCAGGCTCTTCAACACCGCGGCCAGGACTCTGCGGGGATAGCGACGATGTCGGCCGATGGCGACGAGTTCCACATGCGGCGAAATCTAGGACTCGTCACGCAGGCCCTCGGTCCCGATGACATCGACGACCTCGTCGGCAACGTCGGCATCGCGCACGTCCGCTACCCGACCATCGGTCGAGGGGTCCTCGCCGATGCCCAACCGTTTTTTTATCGCCAGCCGGGTGTGCTCATGGCCCACAACGGCAACATCACCAACTATAAAGAGCTTCGCGAATCACTGGCAGAGCGATCGATCCATCTTATGTCGCACTGCGATGTAGAGCCCGTACTCTGCGAGTTTTCGGATGCCCTAATGCGCCGGGCGAAAGCTCGACACACGCTCGACGATGCGATCTTTGCCCTGCGGGAGGTCCAACAGCGGGTCCGCGGCAGCTACAGCATCGTCACCGGACTCATGCTCGATGGCCAGCCGACGATGCTCCTCGTACGCGATCCAAACGGTATCCGTCCTGCGGTGATCGGTCGCCGTGATGACGGAAGCTGGTTGGCGGCAAGCGAGTCTACGACCTTGGATGCGCTTGGATTCAAGATCATCGACGACCCGCGACCAGGCGAAGTGGTCGTCCTGCGCGCAGGACAAGAACCCATTCGCATCGAACTCGACGCCCGTGAACCCACGCCGTGCATCTTTGAGTACATTTATTTTGCCCGCCCAGACTCCGTAATCGATGGGCGCAGCGTCTACGAGGTTCGGCTTGCGCTTGGCCGCAGCCTCGCGCGTCGAATCCGTGAAAAGGGTATCGAAGCCGATGTGGTGATCCCAGTACCCGACACTGCGCGTCCGGCAGCGGCGACCCTCGCAGAGATGCTATCCCTCCCGCTGCGGGAGGGATTCATCAAGAACCGCTATAGCGGGCGAACCTTTATTATGCCGGATCAGCTCACCCGGACCACTGCGCTCCGACTCAAGCTCAACACCCTCCCCCGCGAAATCCAAGGCCGGCGTGTATTGCTCGTCGACGACTCCATTGTACGAGGAACCACCCTAAAACGGGTCATCTCGCTGCTCGAAGATGCCGGCGCGGCTTCCGTGCATCTCGCAATACACTCACCGCCCGTTCGTTTCCCATGCTTCTACGGCATCGACATGTCGACCGAAGAAGAGCTTTTCGCACGACGTTTTCCGATGGATCTCGACACGCTCGAGCAACAAGCGGCGGCCCACCTCGGCGCCGACTCGCTGACCTACCTTAGCGTCGCAGGCATGAATGAGTCCTTTGCGGGCCCACGCTGCGGAGCCTGTTTTGACGGTCAATATCCGCAGCCGCTAACCGAACACGACCAGGCTGCCATCGTCGGAGATCGCCGCATTGCGGCCACCGAGAGCGGCGCAAGAGCCCTAGCCGAGGATATCATCCCCGGCTAGGGCCCCCGGTCGGATGCTGCCGCACTCATAAGCGAGCGAAGAAACCCAGACGCGACACTGTCCTTGGCGACCGCATAGAGTACTCTTGCTGCATGGACGCTCGTGCGCCTGGAGCTTTCGATCGGACTGATGGGCGACGCTCATCTCCCAGCAAGACCTGGCGCAGATATTTGATGGGGCTCGGGATGTGCGCAGCGTGCCAGCGCCCTGCTGAGCTTCCGGTCCGTGTGCTGTTCGGCGAAGACAGTCCCTCCCTCAACCGAGCCAACAACGCATCGCTGGTGCTCGCACCTGACGGCGACGCTTTCTATTTTTCAGTGGACGGTACCGATTTTGGATTGTCGACCGAGTTGAGCCCTGACGCCACCGTGCGCACACTAGAACTCTACCTCGCAGAAGACGAAAAGCTTCTGGGTTGGGGGACCTCCGCTCCCTTCACCCTCGATGGAGGCGATATGGGGCTAACGATCTTTGTCGGTGAAGCTGGAAAACTATCCACCTTCCCCGCTCTTGCCATTTCCGATCCCCAATTGTTGACGGCCAGGGCTCCCGGGCGAGGCATTTTGTGGGTCGACCAAGAAGGCGCCACTTCGCTGCTCAATCACTACACCTACGAGGTCGAGAATGGATCCAGACTCGACGATGGGCCCGCTGCAGGGGATGGAGGGCTCTTTAGCAACCGCGACGATTCGATCCTTCGAATCTCATGGAACACAGCTCTGGACGCATGGAACTATGACCCATCCAATGATGCCTGGACCACACGGATCATCCAGGGCGCCGAGGAAGCCGGGGCTCGCACTGGCGCAGCCGCCCTCCAAAATCCGATCAACGGCCATGTTTTTGTCATCGGCGGCGGTGACTCTCACGACATCGTCGAGATCGATCTACAGGCTGATGACGACGGTGTGCTCCCCGCCTCCCTGGTTCAAGATGTAAGCCTTGATAGCCCACGCCAGGGCGCCACGGCTCTTTGGCTCGGTCGGGGGGATGCGCTCGACGCCGGGCTCCTGGTCTTCGGAGGCTCCGACCCGCGACAACCGATCGCACTCGATGCTGGCCAACTGCTGGCATCGGGCCCCGAAGAAACTTGGACAGGAGCATCCTGCACACAGCTCCACCCTGCCAGCGCCGGAGAGACTGTCGAAGTCTTGTGTTTCGGGGGTATACGAGCCAACGCAGCGACTGCCGATGCCGTGTTGCTCAAACTGCCGAGCGAGGGCCGCCCTGAGGTCGTGCCCATGGATAAGCTGCTTCCAACTCCGATGGGCGACCCGGCCGTCTTTCGAGACAGAAGCGCAATGTACGCACAGAGTTCGGGTCAGCTTGTCCGTATCACTCGTGTCGATCTAGAGGTGACACAGTTCGCTACCGCCGCCCAGCGAGAGACGGGGGGCAGTTCTGTCATGCTCACCTCGGGTGTGACTTTCTTGTTTGGTGGCGCAGCGTCGGACGGCGGCCCGGCCGATCGAGTCTATGTATTCACCCCAGCGGTGACCCAATAAGATAGGATCCCGCCCTCCTCGCGCCACCGAGCCCATCCATCCGCAGGACGCAGGCATGTCCATGCCCGCGATGGGTCGGCTGCTCACCCCGGCGAGGTACCATCCGCGTAGGAATGCACCCGATCCAGCTGCTTTCGAAAAACCGAGGGGTCGCTCGTTGGCTTTTGACAAATGTTGGATTCACAGACGTAGGCGGTGGTCTTGCCCCCCATCGCTATCTTTCCCTCGATTCCTGGAACCAGCGTCATGTGAGCGGCAACCGAATCTTCTCCGGCAAGAACTACGATTCGATTCGGCACGTAGGTCCGACGCAACACCTCCACCATGTCGGCATCTGGCGCAGATGTCTGGTGCGACTTTGTGGGATAGATCAAATAAATCTGAAAGGGTCGATCGTGAGCGAAATCCAGCGCGCTCAACATTTTTGGCACCGACTGCGGACTTCTACCTATTCGCCCAGAGAATGCGCCGAGAAGTTTCTCGGCGCGACCGCGATACTCCGTCGCTCCGGTGAATTCCCCCAATCGAAGTAGGTTCAGGGCCGCCACAGAATTTCCAGAGGGCTCCGCGCCATCGTAGTCGGGTTTTGGACGAACGAGCAGATTCTCCCCATCGTCGGCCGTGGTAAAATAGCCGCCGACATCGTCGTCGAGATGACGCTTGTCCTGCCATTTTTGGAGGGCGAGGGACTCTCGCAGCCACCGCGGGTTGCCGTCCGCTTCATAGAGATCAAGCAGACCCTGAATAGTGAACGCGTAGTCATCGAGGTAACCCCGGCCTGAGTTCTGCCCGTCCTTGAGGCTGCGCAACAAACGTCCTTCGCTATCGCGCATTTCAACAAGGATAAAATTGGCAAGTTTTTGCGCTCGTGCGAGAATCTTCTCGTCACCAAAGACAAAGCCGCCTCTCGCAAACGCCGACAGAGCGAGTCCATTCCATGACGCGAGCAGCTTGTCGTCACGCAGCGGTGCTGGTCGTTTCATTCGAGCCTGATAGAGGACGCTCCTGCCGGCATCAACACGCCGTATCAACACCTTCGGGTCGATACCAAGCTCTGCGGCAACTTTTTTCGTGGACCGCGGGGTATGAAAAATGTTTCGACCTTCGAAATTTCCCGACTGAGATACTGCGTAGTACGCTCGGACCGCATCGCGCTCATCCGCCCCCAGCAAATTGTCGATTTCGTCGGGTGTCCAGGTAAAATACCAGCCTTCTTCTTGATGCTTCTTGCCCGGAACTGGACTGTCCGCATCCGTCGCAGAATAGAACCCCCCGCCTGAATCTGACATCTCTCGGTCCAGATACCCTAAGGTCTCCAGGGCGACATCTCGAAACAGCGCGGATTGAGTGCATTGCCACAGCTCCGCCATCACCACGACGATTTGTGCGTTGTCGTAGAGCATCTTTTCGAAATGCGGGACCAACCACTGGCGGTCTGTCGAGTAGCGATGAAAGCCACCGCCCACGTGGTCATGGATTCCTCCCTCAATCATTTTTTCGACGGTACCTGCGACCTCCGATAATATCCGCAGGTCCTTTGACCTGCGCGCGTATCGAAGCAGGAGCTCAAGATTCGAGGCTCGAGGGAACTTCGGCGCGTGGCCAAATCCCCCCCAACGTTCGTCGTACATCTCGGAGACTTCCTTGGCCGCCTCAGCAACAGGCCCGACAGATGGGAGCTTGCCTCGGATACCTCTCGCCGATGACGAAGCAATTTTACGGCTCACGGCCGCCGCGCGAGCAAGTACCGCAGTCGAATCGTCGGCATAGCTCGCTGCCATCTGCTTGAGGATCGAAAAAAAACCTCGGCGTGCGCCCCGGTCACCATCGCGTGCAGGGAAGTACGTTCCTGCGAAGAAAGGATCCCGATCGGGGGTCAAGACGAGCGTCATCGGCCACCCCCCACGCCCCGTCATAATTTGCACTGCGGTCATGTAGATATCATCGACGTCAGGGCGCTGTTCTCGGTCAACCTTGATCGCCACGTAGTGCCGATTGATGTAAGCGGCGATCTCTTTGTCCTCAAAAGATTCTCGCTCCATCACGTGACACCAATGGCAGGTGGAATAACCGATCGAGAGCAACACCGGACGTCCGAGCCTTTTTGCCTTCGCAAAGGCCTCGTCGCCCCATGGATGCCAGTTCACCGGATTGTGGGCATGTTGGAGCAAATAGGGACTGCTCTCCCGAATCAAGCGATTGGTAAATTCTGGGGCCCCTTGTTCGTCTTTGTGCTCAGTCCGTGCCTGATAATCCTCCCCCTTGCTCTGGAGGACTTTCTCGAGCTCGACACGCAAGGCCGCAAAGCCGTCGATTCCGGGCAACGGTGGTTCCTGTTCCTTCGTCATGCTCTCGTCCACTTCCGAACCACGATGTTTGTTTTCGGTCGAGTCGGTCTGTCCTTTGCCCGCCGGCGGCGGAACACACCCAGGAACGGCCATGCTCACGAGTCCCGAGAACAACCCCGTCACAAAATTAGTGCGCACCGACGTTATTGAGGAAGGTCGATATCTCGTTCGGTCAAATTGCACGTCGTGGTCCCTGACGTGGTCAAGCGTACCGCATCTTTGTAAACACCAGGACGTCTTCGGCACAGCAACCTGACGAAGCGATCGCCCTTGGATTTTTTGCTATGCTGAGCGGGCATGGCAACCACCGAGCCTACGAATCTCGTTGCGTCCAGTGAGGTCCTCGATGATGTGCGCGACCGCGTGCGCGACCAACTCGCGGATAGCTATGCGCGCACAGAGATCAACCTTGAAGAACTTGAGCGTCGTTTAGACCTGCTGTGGTCTGCGCAGGATGTCGACTCGGTAGAGCAGCTCGTTGGCGATCTTCCTTCAGCCGCCCCCCTTGGCCTTCAGCCCGCCAGCGCGATTCCAACCCTAACACCGGCCCCCCTCTCGGCTTCGCCCGAGACGGCCTCCATCAACGTCGTGCTAGGGGAAGCGCAACGCAATGGTATCTGGATTCCGGCCCGCCACAATCGGGTTCGGGCAATCCTGGCGGCCGTCACAATCGATCTTCGAGAGGCGCAGCTCGCCCACGGTACTACGATTTTTGACCTCAACGTCGTTCTCGGTGAAGTCGCGTTCTTGGTCCCTCCCGGCCTGCCTCTGACCATGCAGTGTGACGTCATTCTCGCAGAAGTGGGGGATCATCGAAGCTCTGCCCCTCCGCGGACAGGAGCTGCGCGCGTTCTCGTAACCGGGCGTGCCGTGCTGGGACAAATTGTGATCGTTGAACGCCTCCCCGGCGAGGGATGGCTTGCCTCGAAGCGGCGCCGTCGCCTCGAACGAAAAAATCGCCGATCCGATCGTAAAAAGCAGCTCGGCGCCGGCTCCCCCTAAGAGATTGATAGGTGCCCACAGATGTCCCCCAATGCGCATCCTTGGCTCCTCGGGCGCTGCCCTCCAATGCGCATGGTGCTGTAAGCAACGAAACAGCGCGCAACAGTTGCTTTCGACCCGGGGGTTCAGCGTGGAACAAAGGGGATTTCCCTCTAGTCCCTGGTCGACACCCGACGCATCATTGGCGGATGTGCGCCCACGCCACATCGAGGCCTGGCCGACTTGGGGTAGCCTTGCCGGCAGCCATCACCCTCGTGGTCGCCATGATGGTTTTCGTTGCGCCGACGCTCGCATCTCCGCCAGTCGCGCGGTCCACTCCGAGTGACGGTACGGAGCCAGACGACACGGCCGCGCCGTCACCCGCCGCCTCCGGCCGAACCGTGGTCGTACCCAATCTACGACCCCAAGCGGTCAATCGAGACCGCGCATCCAGCATCGTCACCCGCCAGGAGATGCAAGAGCGACTCCCTCACTCGGCTCCCGATGCGCTCACCTACGAACCGGGGGTCTACGTTCAACGCAGCGCTCACGCCCAAGCATCACCCTACATTCGGGGGCTCACGGGACAACAGACTCTACTGACCTTCGACGGCATTCGCCTCAACAACGCGACCTTTCGGGCGGGGCCGAACCAATATTTTTTCACCGTCGACTCGAGAACGATCCAACGTCTCGAAGTCTTGCGCGGCTCTGCATCCACGCAGTGGGGTTCTGACGCCATCGGCGGCGCGCTCCTAAGCACTCCGATGGACCCAAGTATGGAACGAGTGAAGCGCGAGTTCCACGGTTGGCAAATCCACCCACGATTGTCGTTAGCGGCCCGTTCCGCCGATGGAGAGATTGGCGGCCGAGTCCAACTGGATACCACCTACCGCAGAAAACTCGGCTTCATCGGTGGCATGGGCTATCGAAAAGCGGGGTTCCTCGAGACTTCCGGCCCAATCCTGGCCCCGGCGACCGGTAAACAACACAAGTCTCCGCGTTTCGCCAAAGATCAACGAACACAACTCGGAACCGGATTTAGCGAATTGACGGGCGATGCCCGGCTCGTCTACAGACCCGACCCCAACTTCAAATTTACTCTTGCTTACTACGACTATCGCCAAATGGATGCACCTCGAACGGACAAATGTCCTGCCGATGAAGCCCCTGAGGATCAGTGCCTGATTTACCTGGAACAATTCCGTACGCTCACCTACGCAGCGCTGGACACCCATGCCGGGCCTGCCCTGGCCCAAAACGGTCGCGTCACAGCCAGCTTTCAAAAACAACACGAACGCAAACAACTCACGCGCGACAACGGAATCCCCGAAATCGACGGTGGTACACAGAACAACGGTCGAGACGACGTCTACACCCTAGGAGGCTCAGTCCGCGTATCGACCCGAACCTGGGCTCTCGGAAACTCGGGCGAATACCGTCTCGACTACGGTGGTGACATCTACCATGACATGGTCAAGAGCGATGAATGGCTGGTCTTCACCGATCTATCGCCGCAGGTCGTGCGAACGATGTCGAGAGGTCAGTACGTCGACGGTTCATCGTACCTAAGCTCAGGTCTGTACGCACAGAACAAACTTCGATTTTGGGACCTTCTCAGCCTGCGGGGAGGCGGGCGCCTGGCCTATATCGCCGCTCAGGCGCGCCGCGACGATGAAAGCACAACTCGGGGTATCGATCGACGTTGGACAACGGCTGTGGCCAACATGGGTATCGCCGTGGAAGCCACCCCCTGGCTGTCACTGCTATCGAACGTCGATCAAGGATTTCGGGCGCCTAATCTTGACGACCTGACGAGCCGTCAGCAAACCGGGCCCGGCTTTCAGTTTGAAAATTCGGAACTCATACCGGAGCGCTCACTCACCTACGAGTCCGGGTTCAAAATTCGCAACAAACACATCGAAGCCAGTGCCTTCGTCTACCAGACGAATATTCACAACTACATCGCCCGCTCACCAAGGACCATCGACGACTGCCCTGAGGGCGACTCCGGTGGTTGCGAAAGCTCCGCATCCCTCTTTCAGTTGGTCAATCTAGGTGGCGCAGCCCGTATTCGAGGTTTTGACGGGGCGGTAAGAATATTTTTCGGTCATGGGATCTCGGTAAACACCTCAATCGCGTACGCGCATGGAGCTGGACAGAATCCAGTCGCACGTCCCGCCAATGCGGATTTGGTCTCGAACTACGCCCGGCGAGTGCCCCTTTCTCGAATCCCCCCTCTCAATGGCACCGCCGAGCTCACCTGGCGTGCCCACCGTGGTGTTTGGCTGGGTGGAGGGATGCGCTGGGCCACTGCGCAAGATCGTCTCGCCCCCGCCGATGTCGCCGATGTTCGTATCCCCGCCGGTGGAACACCCGGATTCGCGGTGTTCGACCTCAGAGCGGGCTATCGTTGGGACCCATTCCTGCTGCTGGGCGTCGTCTTTGAAAATGTCGGAGATTCCCCGTATCGGTATCACGGATCCAGCGTCAACGGAGCCGCCCGATCGATCCGAGTCAGCGCTGAAGTTGGTTTTTAGCCACGCCCCTCTCTGATTCGAATCAAGGGATTCCCCTCGTCTCACTAAAAAGATGCATAGAAGAGCCCCCTATACTGCCCGATCGCTATCAACCACAATCTCTCGCATGCAGTTTTTATCTCAAATTCGGATAGTTTCGCGCACAAGAACGTCTTCTCGGGCGCTGTGTATTTCCGGTGCGATCATGCTCGGCTCTCCGCTGGGCTGCACACCAGATGACACGCCCATTCCCGGTGACGGTAACGGCGACGGCGACGGCGACGGCGACGGTCCCCCGTGCGCCCCCTCGAACGAGATTGCGGACGACAGTACCTGCACTCAACTCGACAGCGACTATTCCCCGGGCGCCGACGATGACTACGATGCCTGCATCTCGGATGGAGGTACCTATGAGCGCATCGGAAGCCCCCCGTCGAGCATCGGGAGGGTCGAAGCCTTTGATCGTATTGCTGACATTCTTTGGAGAAGTGGGACTCCGAACGCGGCTGATTTTGTCGAAGCACGAGAGGTCTACGATGAGGACCAAGGCCTGGGATCCCGAGTTGAACGGCGTGAAGACCTTCACTACCCTCCGATTCCTGCCGACGATCCGGACCGGAACCCTGGTGTCGACGATGACAAACAATGCTCCGTCACCGCGATCGCAAACAAGCACCCTGATCGCTGTGCAGGACCGGCAAAGATCCGCCCCTTGATCAACCGGGCCCTCATCGACGGAGCGAACGGTGATGGCGACGCAAACGCCAGCGCCGCACGCGTAAAAGCAGGAGGGCTTTGGTTTCTGTATCTATCGATCTATAAAGAAGCGACGACATGTTTTACTGGAGCCGCCAAAGACTGTGACTCCAGCTGGGCGTACTACACCGGGGCCCAGCAAGTAGCGAAGACAGGGCTCGGACTCGCAAAAATGGTGTCGCCCATCAGTGAATACACTCACCAGCGCATCTTTGATGGGGTTCTGGCTGTTCGCTGCGTCCGCGATTTATATCCACAAGACGACTACCCGACCTTTGGCGATGTTCCACCTGCGGGGCAGTCCTTGTTCGAGACCGCGGCCGAGCAGCTCGACCAAGCGCTTCACCGCGGGTATGCCCTCACGGTCCGCCGCCACCTGCTCGCTCACAGCAGCTGCGAGGCTTCGGCGTCAAACTGGGCCTTCATTCAGACCGCCGGGCCGGTACTCGACCGAGAAGCCGCGACGCGAGACCCCACCGCGGCGGCGGAGTTGGCGGCCCTTTGGGCGCTATCAGCTCCGGATCCAACGGACATTAATAGGGCGATCGCATTGCTCGATTCGCTCTTTGACTGCGGCTGAAACGATTCGGCGTAGCCTTATCCTTAGATGTCCAGATCCCCCCCAACCATTCCGCAGCATCGCGCGGAGCCCACGCATGAACATCACGCATGAACATCACGGGTTGAACGACGCGGCGATGGAGAACGTAGATCTACAAGATATCTCGGCGTTCCTGTATGTCGTTCGCCACGGATCTTTCACGAACGCGGCCAGCCACCTCGGAGTCTCAAAATCGAGCCTGAGTCGCCACGTCGCTCATCTCGAAAAAATTCTCGATGCTCGTCTCCTAGAACGCACGACTCGACAGCTTCGCCTCACCGACGTCGGCAACACCGACTTCGAACAGGTCGCTGCCGCAATGTTACGTCTTGATGAGGCCAGTGCAATGGTGCGGAGCATGCAAGACTATCCGGTAGGCCACCTGCGGGTCTCGGCTCCGGCCGACCTGTCATGGATGTTGGCACCGATGGCAGCCGCTTTTTCGCGTGCATACCCAAAGATGTCCGTCGAGTTGGTCCTCACCCAAAGATACGTTGATCTTCTTGCGGACGAAATTGATATCGCATTCCGAGCAGGCGACCTCGCCGACTCGTCGCTGGTGGCTCGCAAGTTGATCACGACGACCCACCGACTCTACGCATCCCAGACCTACCTCGAGTCCCGAGGTTGTCCGCGCGACCCCGATGAACTTCGTGGACATGACTGTGTGCTTTTTCGGGCAAAGCGTGGCCGTAAACAGTGGAAGTTGTTTGGACCCGACGGAGAGACGACCGTTAATGTATCAGGACGTCTTTCAGGAAACGGCTATGACTTCGTGGCCAGCGCAGTCTCCGCCGGTGCCGGGATCGGTTTTCTCCCTCTGCACGACTCGCCCCTCCGCGGTCCTCACTCGAACCTCATCCCCGTACTGAGCGAATTTCGCGGACTGCGAACGACGTTGTACCTTGTCTACCCGAGCACCCGTTTTCTTTCGACCAAGGTCAAAGCCTTCCGGGATTTTTCACTCAAGTGGCATGGTCGGTCGAGCGAGGACCCGCGGAACAGGGTCTAGTTGTCCTGGACGCTTTCGCTTGTATCGCGTGCAACACGCTCACGGTGGTCGTGTGCCCCCATCCACGCCCGAAGAACAATCTCGAGTACATATTAAACATCAAGGCCTCCGCATCCCCCTCCCGCGCCGACGCGCCGTTTCCCGACCCCGCACGTACGTGCATACTCCGCTGACGGTATCGGCCGCCCCGTTCTTCCTTTGGTTCGTGCCCCCGTATCCACATGCCTGACGCCGACGTTCCGCTCACACATTCCCCACGCTCCCCATTGCACGGCTCTCGGCTCAAACACGTGGAGCTACGTTCCTCCTACGACGCCATCATCGTGGGCTCGGGGATCTCGGGGCTCTCCTCGGCAGTGTTCCTGGCCAAGCAAGGCCGCCGCGTACTGGTCTTGGAGCGGCACTACACCGCCGGAGGGCTCACCCATACATTTCGGCGTCGAGGCTTTGAGTGGGACACCGGGCTGCACTACGTGGGTAGAGTCCACAACCCAGACGATCCGGTGCGGCACTGCTTTGACTACATCACGGACGCCCGGCTCCAGTGGCAGCGACTCGACTCCGTGATCGACCGAATCAAACTCCCGGGTCTTGATTTTGACTTTGTCAGCGGAGCAAAAAATCTACGTCGTAACTTTCACAATACCTTTCCAAACGAGCGAATCGCCATCGATCGCTATTTCGACATCCTGGACGGATTTTCGGCCCACGTGCGTCGCTTCGCTATGATGAAAGCGGTTCCACCGCTGATTTCGCGCCTGGCGGGGCCGCTCTTCGCCCGCCATTTTCACGCCTTCGCACGGCGAACCACCTCCGAGGTTCTCGATGAATTTGTCGACAACCCTCGACTCAAATCCTTGATTGTCAGCCGCTACGGAAACTATGGACTTCCGCCTGTGAGGAGCAGTTTCGCAGCCCACGCGACAGTGGAATGCCATTATCTCGAAGGCGCGAGTTATCCGATCGGTGGTTCCACCGCGATCGCCCGCGAGGTTGTTCAAGTCATCGAAGAAAATGGCGGTCAGGTTGTTGTTCAGGCCCCCGTCGCTAAAATATTAACCGGCAACGGCAAGGCTCAAGGGGTCTTGCTGGCCAACGGGCGCGAGATCTTGGCACCGGTCGTGGTCAGCAGCATCGGTGCTGTCAACACCTACACCCGATTGCTTGGACATGAGGACAAACTCCAGCCAGTTCGAGAGCGCCTCAAACGTCTCGAACCATCTATCGGTCATATGGCCCTCTATCTCGGTCTCGAAGGCTCGCCCGAATCCCTCGGACTCAAGCGGAGCAATTTGTGGATTCACTCGGACACCGATCTCGACGCCTCGATCGCGGCCCAATCCGCCAACGCCAACGCCCCCTTTCCCATCGTGTTTGTCGGCTCCCCAAAATCACAAGGCCATGACAGCTCCGGGCTCGAAAAGACCACTCTTGAGTTGATCGCCCCCATGCCCTACGACCATTTTTCAAAATGGAAGGACACACCTTGGAAACACCGAGGCGTGGAGTACAACCAGCTCAAGTCCAACATTGGCGAGCGAATGATGGAAACGGTCCGTCAGCATCTACCTCAGGTGGTCGACCGGATCCGGGTCAGCGAGGTCTCGAGTCCGCTCTCGACGGTGGAGTTCTCGGGGCATAGCCGCGGTCAAATCTACGGCGTCGCCGGGGTGCCTGCGCGCTATAGCGAGCATGCTCTTCGACCACATACTCCGATCTCTGGGGTATTTTTGACCGGGCAAGATGCCTTGGTACCCGGCGTATCAGGCGCAATGATGGCCGGTATGCTCACGAGCATCGCCATCTGTAAGCGAAATTTGCTCTCGAAGGTCACGAAATCGGCCTCCAAGCGCCCTCGATAGTCGATCGACGCCGAGGGCGCTCCAAAGTAGCGCTGCTCCACCTAGCGAATATTGGTGCGAGGTCGCTGAGTCTCGGTACACTGCCCGTTATGGTGGTTAATCGTTCATTGGGCTGCGCTCTCATCGTGGCGGTATCTAGCGGATGCGCCAGTGACTCCGATCGAAAGAACGATGGCGACGGCGGTATCGGTGGACCGATGGCCGGCGGCGAATCCAATACAAGCGACGACAGCAGCGAGGCCCCAAGTCAGGAGCAAGGCCCCAATCTCGACGTCGGTTCTGGCAATCCAGGGGGACCAGGTGGAGGTGGAGACGGTGGGGATGACGACGATTGCGAAGTCCCCGAACACGTGCCCTGCGACGGTTCGGGCGACGTCGCCAATGCCCTTGGCCTCAATTGTCCAGGCGAGCTGCAGTTTACGGTCACACAAGGTCCGGCGGCAGAGGGATGGGACACCGTCAGCTCGTTCGGAACCACCGATGCCTTCAACCCTCGCGAGGGTACTGAATACGTTGCCATTGGATCCGGGCAAATCGTTGAAATGACTCAACCCAGTGGTTGTATCGGTTTCGATCTTCCGGGCAATGAAGTCGGTCAGATGCTCCCCGCTCCAATTGTTCTCACCGACGTAAATGCGGCATCGTGCAGCGATGACCCAAGCCTGATTGGGACCGGCGACTGCTCCAATACGTTGCAAGAGGAGTTTTCGCAGACTACAGCGGGAGCCTTTGACTATACAGAGGTCCGCATTGAGGCGACGGTGCCGGCTGGATCGACATCATTTAGCTTCGATTTCGCGTATTTCAGCTGGGAGTACCCGAGCTTTTGGGAGAGCGAGTACAATGATATCTTCATCGGATGGCTGGAGTCCGAAGCATGGACCGGCAACATCTCCTTCGATGCCAACGGCGCCGCGATCTCGGTCAACGCCGGGTTCATGAACTACCTCGACGCCGATACGCCCAACGTCGACGGCATGGGCGCCGGCCACCCTGATTGTCCGACGGGAACAAACTGCTCGGCCCCCGAACTTCATCAAACCTGTATGCAAAATCATGGTGGGACCGCATGGCTCACCACAGAAGCCGAGGTCATCCCTGGCGAGGATATGATCTTGGTCCTAGCGGTCATGGACCTGGGAGATCCGAACCTCGACAGTTTTGCGTTTCTCGACAATTTCGAGTGGGGTTGCACCGAAGGTCCTCCTCGCACGGTCCCGATCGGCTAGAGCAAACTCGGGTGACCTTGGCTACCTAGTGAGTCCGCGCAGTTTCGATGGAGCTGCGCTACAGTCTCTAGCATGCGAAGCGACCGTGAGCCGTGCCACCGTTCACTGGACGAACAGACTCCGCGCGGCTGCCCGCTCACAGCCACAGATCGATTCGCGCGGGAAGTCGCGCATGACCTCAACAATATCCTCTTTGTGATCCGTGGAAATGTTCACATCGCCAACAATCTCGCAGAATCGATCGATCTCATCGAAACGTTGCGCGAAATTCTCTCCGCCGCCCAGCGGGTGGCGAAAATGGCCGACACCTTTCAAATTTTCTCGGGCCACGCGCCTATGTCGTGTGATCGACTCAACCTGTCGAAACTCGTGCGAACAACCTGCGACCGATGGACCGAGGTATCTGCCCGCCACGCGGTGATTTCGCTCGATCTGGCGAACGACTGCATACTCACTCGCTCGGATGCCTGTCTCTTGGAGACCCTGCTCGAGTCCCTGCTCAACAACGCCTTGGAAGCGACGCTCGAACACAACGTCGACAAACCGACTGTTGGCGTCTCACTACGAACGATGCCCGACGTCTACGAGCTACAAGTGACCGACAATGGGCCAGGGATCGCAGAGTCCGATCGTGAAAAGATTTTTGAGCCATATTTCACGACCCGCCCCCAACAGCGTGGCATGGGCCTGGCGCTTGCTAGAGGTATCGTTCGCTCCCACGGTGGCCAAATTCACGTATTGTGTGCGCAACCGGGAAAAACGACGATCGGAATTACGCTCCCGCGCTAGGGCAACGAGACTGACCTCGAGGGCGATCCATCGAGGTCTACAAGGTCGATATCACTACTCCATGCTCGAAACGGCCTCTGCGAGCAGCGCCACGCCGTAGCCCGTTCCCCGCCCCTTCGGAAACGCTGGACCCGCGAGATCGATGTGGCACCAACGAGCCTCGGTATCGTCGATGTGCCAGTACACAAATTGAGCCGCGCAACTCGACTGAGCATTCATTCGATTGCGCACAGAGTTGCACATATCTGCCACTTGGCTGGTGAACTCCCCCTTGTAAAACTCGGGCGCAAATGGAAGCGCGTGGGCCAAATCGCCGCTCCGTCGACCAGCCTGTACCACCGCCTGCTCAAGCTCTCCGTCGTTGGACATGACCGCAGCGTGGTTTATCCCAAGCGCTACCATCTGGGCTCCCGTCAACGTGGCGGCATCGAAGATCGTGTCGGCCTCAAGCACCCGAGCCGCATAGCTGACGCCATCTGCCAACAAGAGTCGCCCCTCGGCGTCGGTGTTGTTGATCTCAACCGATTTTCCAGAGTGCATGGTAAGGATATCGTCAGGCTTGTAGCTTTTCTCGTTCAAGGCATTTTCAGCCAGACAAAGAATCAGACTCAGACGGTGTTCACATCCGCCTTGTACTAAAACGCGAAAAGCACCAAGCACGGCAGCAGCCCCTCCCATATCGCACTTCATGCCTTCCATGCCGCCGCGTGGCTTGATGTGTAGACCCCCCGTGTCGTAAGTCACTCCTTTTCCAACAAGCGCGACGTGACGTGATGTCGACTTTTTGGGGCTAAACGTAGCGACGAACAAACGAGGTGCGGAAGCGGCGGCTCTGCCGACCGCGTGGATACCTCCCAATTTCTCCGCGAGCAATTTATCTCCGACGATCTCTTTGACCTTCACCCCCTTCAACCCTGCGAGCATGGTCTTCGCACGCGCAGCAAAACTTCCGGGGTTCAGCTCCGCGGGCGGGGTGTCCACGAGTTCTGCCGAATCGCGGGTCATCGCCATGAGCACAAGAGCCGCACCGGGGAGTTCCACCGGCGCACCTTTGCTGTCGACGGCAAAAATTTGAACTCTGCGCGGTGAAGACTTCGAGGTCTTCGCATTGAACTGCGGGAATGCCTGGCCGATCGCGTTGATCTGTGCGGAAAGATGACACGGGTCTTCAACCACCAAGATGATTCCCAGCTTGCCTTTGCCGCTGGCGACGCCGGCCACCACCCGTCGAACGCTCGAAGCACGGGACGGCGCGTTGTAGCGAGAAATTTGGTTTGGCAACGCTCCCACCGCGATCTGCCGAGGTTCTTTCCCCGTCAGAGTCGTTGCGACGCCCCCCAAATCGCCAACAATCACATCCTTCGCCAGGTCGAGCATGAGCTCGTCATTGCGTTTTCCAAGGAGCTTCGGCATTCGCTTCTTCGTGAACGTGTTTGCAGTGGCGACCACAAGGACAGTTCGCGTACCCTTGAGCAGGCCCTTGAGTGAGTTGGCATAGCTAATGGAAGACACGACGAGATTATGCATCAGGGAGTCCCGCTCCGGCCAGCGGTCTGTGGTGAAACTAGCGATGTCCCCTCCGTCCGACTTGGCGGCATCGACAACCTCCCTCGATGTCGTACATACTGAACATTCGGACCGGTCGTTTGCCGTCCCCAGCAGGGTCCCTAAACCACCGGTGTCGGACACCACCAGACTGGCGTTTCAGGCCTCCCCCTTCAGGGCAACAATTCTGATACGAAGGTCCATCTTGCTGTGAACGACTGCAGCGGTCCTCGTGGGAAGTCCGAAATCGTGCGTGTTGCCAAACGCACGCGCAGTGCACCCGCTCTGCGACCGCGAGGGAGAGAGGTTCTCCCTCGCGGTCGCGAATTGGGGCGAAGGGTCATTCTCGGCACATTTTCGGGCGCTTTTCTAGGACTCCTCGAGTTCGCCGTGCTCGCATTGCGGCCGGGGTCATCGTTCGGACCCGACGGACCCCTGGTCTGCGCCGCGAGCATCATCTCGCTTCTCTCCGCAACACTCGCGGCATCGGCGGTAGTGCTCGACAGAGCGCTCGAAGCTGCGATCCCGAGGCGCCGAAGCCTGTGGGCCGGCACCGCCCTGGCGACCACTATGGTGGCCACCAGCGCCGCCAACGGCTTCGCCTACAGAAACCTCTTCCCCGTCCCCCACCTTCTGCTCTCGATCGCCTCGGTCCTCTCCACTCTGGCCCTGGCCATCCTCGCCTTTCGGAGGATTTCTAGCGTGACATCCGGGGTCCTCCGACGGTGGAGCGCGGTCGGCTCAATCGCGCTGCTCCTCGGCGGGGTCATCACTGCCATGGCGCTCCACGACCGCCACTCGCTCCGGGCGATGCTTATTCACGAGGGTAGCATCAGCGCAAAAGTCGTCGTCGCGCTGTCAAAGCTGCCCATCTCTCACGATCGCCGTTTTCTCCACGCGACCGAGTCCCAGCGCGCCGAAGCCGTCGGTTCTAGCCATCCACCGGAGCACGGCCCACGCTGTCGGTGGCCACCGCCCGAGGCCATCGAATCTCAGGGGGATCTCGCCGGCTACGATCTCTTGTGGATCACGATCGACGCTCTTCGAGGTGATCTCGGCGGCCCGAAGATGGCTCGTACCCTCCCGAAGACCATGGCTCGATTGCCCGCCGCGATCATTTTTGACCGCGCCTACGCCCCTGCACCACGAACTACTTACAGCACCTATGCCATGCTGAGTGGTCAATATCCGCATCACCTTGGCTTCGTCCCCGCGACGACAACCGTGGACGATGAGATCATCCCGCTGCAAGACGAGCACCCGATCATGCTCGATCCGCGCAAATGGAAACTTCTGCACCGCTATCCGGTCGGGGACCGAACCCCAACGTTGCCCAGTCTTCTTCGCAGGGGCGATTACACCAGTGTCGCGGTGATCCCTCACGTTGGGCTCTTGCCGGCGACCGGGATCACACGCGAGTTCGACCACGTCGATCTCAGCCCCTACCTTCTCAACAATCGGAGAGATGCGGCCGGAATCACTTCAAGATACAGCGCTGACGCCACAATTTCTGCTTTGCTCCGGGATGACTCGCAGGCCCCGCGTTTTACGTGGGTTCATTTCCTCGACCCTCACCACCCCTACGAAGCTTCGGCTCCGGCCACCCACGACTCACCCGCGCCCATACGCTATCTCTCGGAGATCGGACGCGTCGATCGGGAGATCGCCCGCGTCCTTGATGCCCTCGATGTCCGAAATCCCCCGCGTCCCACTCTCGTAGTCGTCACGGGCGACCACGGCGAGGAGTTCCGAGACCACGGAGGTCTTCTGCATGGAACGACGCTGTACGAAGAGCTTCTTCATGTGCCCCTATTTTTCGCCGTCCATGACCCGGGCCTCGGTCCGCAGCGCCCACCGAAAATCGTAGCCCGCATTCGAACACCGGTGTCACTGGTAGACCTGACGCCTACGATGATCGATCTGCTAGGGGTTTTCAGCGACAGGGCCTTCGATGGACGAAGCCTGGCGGGCGTACTTCGGGGGGAGCCACTCGCTCCCCGTCCTTTGTTGCTCTACAACACAACCTACACGCCGGGCGGAGACCGGCGTGCCGCGGTGGTCGAGGGTCGCTGGAAACTCATCGTCGAGGAACCGGAGCGGACCGCGGAGCTCTACGACCTTCAGGTCGATCCAAAAGAAACAAAAAATCTAATTGACCGAGAGCGTCAAGTCGCCAGCCGACTCTGGTGCTTGCTCGAACAGACCGGAGCCCTCGGACCGCTTCCGAGTCGGCCCGCAGACGAAGGACACTCAGACGGCCGTCGCCAAGTCGACGGGTAGAGATTCGATATGCCGATCTGTGTTTTCCGGGCCAGCCGCCGCGATCTGGACTCGAGGGCAGACCGAGACTCGAAAATTTCCTACCGAAATCGGATCACTCAGGACGCTCACGACCTTCTCGGCGACACGAGCGGGGGTCGCTCCACCCCGTCGGAGGACAATCGCAAACGCCTCGGTTCCCCAACGTCCAACGTGGCCGAGTGAGCGAGGAATTATCCGCTCGATACGACGTGTGACGACCTCAAGCGCCGCTTCTTCGTAGCCCCCACCGCGAGCCTTGCGGGCAGCGCTGAACCCTCCAAGCTCGACGAACACCACGGAGCGGAGATCCGCAGCCGACATATCCGCAACCGCAAGAATCCGCTCTGTTGCGTCCACCAGATCCTGGCGATGGGTTTCTCCACGCGGCGCGCCGCAAAGACATCCATCCAAAATTTCGGGAAATGGTTGGTGATCGGCAGCGGCGCTCTGCACGGAGTCAAGTATTGCCCGCTGCAACTCGGCGGCGTTCAGAGATCGTGCGCTCAGGACCCCGAACTCGAGTCCACCAAGTGGCCTCTCACCGAGCAAGATAAAGGGTCCGCGGTACCCTCGGTCACGTATTGTGGCCATAAAATCGCCTGCGCGATGGCGGCCAAGGTCGACGTTCGACACGATGCAGTCGAACACTCTTGTGCGGGTTTTTTCAAGAGCGCCTTCAAAGTCATCGGCCCACACGGGTGTCACGCGCAGCCCCTTCATCGCCTTGAACATCCGACGAAGATCCAGACTCGCCCCCCCGGCGCGCTCAACACAAAGAACATCCAAGCTCGGTGCCGAGTGATCGATCCAGTGCCGTCGAGCAACGCTCACGATCGGGGCATCGACCGCTTCGCCTGCAAATTGAGCAACCTCGCCAAACGCCTGCTCACGTTGCGCCTCTCCCCAACCGCCTACGGAATCTTGTGTCGTCTGGAGCCCATAAAAAATATCTACCGGTCGAGCCCGCGCTGAGCGCAAGACCGACGCTGCTATTCCTTTGTCTCGGTTCGCTCGTCCAGGGGCAAGGTGAGGACAGGATCCGTCAAGTCGGCGGCACAGCGAAACCCAAAGTGATGAAAGGGCCGGTTCCGGGGCACATGGGCTCGTCGAAAAAATGTTGTCGCCCGATCTGGGCCCCAGTACCAAGATCCGCCCCGAACGCCCTTGTGCTTGTAACCGGGGCAATCTTCGGCACCATCGCACGGTCCCTTGGGGTCTACACCTTGGCAGTCTTCGCCGCAGGCTTCGTAGCTACGTGTGAACCAATCGGCGACCCACTCGAAGGAGTTTCCGGCCATGTCGTGCAGTCCATAGAGATTCGCCGGCCGCGACCCGATCTCCCATACCCGGCCGGTCTTCGGCTTGCTACCGCGTTTCAAGAGCCCGCAACCTCTACCCTCCTTCCCCTTGATAATCGCTCGCTCACAGGTCGCTGGCTCCTCGCCCCAGGGGTAGGTTCTTCCGTCCGTACCGCGAGCCGCCTTCTCCCACTGCGCCTCCGTCGGTAGATGTTTGCCTTGCGCCCGGCAATAGCCCTCTGCGTCGAACCAGCTGATCCCGTTGATGGGCTGCTTGGGCCGATCGAAATCCAGGTACTGCGGCCCCGACTTGGTGCAGCTTTTTTCGGCTTCGCAGCGGTCGTACTGCTCATTCGTAACCTCGTTGACGTCCATATAAAATGTTTGCAACCAGACACTCCCCTGCGGCTTCGTATTGTCTGGACCTTCATCGCTTCCACGCAAAAATTTACCGCCCGCGATGCAGGCCATTCCAACCGGAGCCGGTCCGCATGCCAACATTAAGGTTCCGTCGGGCGCCTTCAGGTTCGGCGTCTCCGCAGCATCCTGAGTCGGCACAGACTCGGGATCGATGGCAATTGCACTGCTGCTGGAGACCTCGCTCTCCTGTGAAGATCCCACAAAAACAGATGCGGGCGTTGTCGCGGACGGAGGGACAGCTGGAGCGAATGATTGGGAGGGCGGGGGGGACTCGCCACATCCGACCGCTCCGAAGGCCAATCCCAACAACAAACCAATTGGGCGCCCCACCCAACACCTTGGTTCCGCGTACCTAGAAGAGCTCACACGGGCCCATACCACACCCTTCACACCCATCCGATCAGCCTCCGTGTGATATAGACTCGCCGATGGCCGACCGATCCCCCGCTCTCCCGTGCCGCCCAGGCGACCGCAGTGCGTCGGTCCGCGAAGTGCCCCCTCTGGAGGTGTCCCCGCAGCCGCGGCCCCCCTGTCGCTCCGCCACCGCTGGCGAAACCCGGTTCGCGCGACGGCGCATCCCTCGCCACGCCGCGGAGTAGACATGGCCTACCGAAGCACCCGCGACTGCATCGAAGATCTTGAGCGAAATCCCATCGGGACCCGCCCGCAGCTTGTACGGATCTCACAGGAGGTGAGTCCTCACCTCGAAATGGCAGAGATCCAACGCAGGCTGTATCTCGCTGGGGGTCCTGCCGTTCTCTTCGAAAATGTTGCCGGCAGCCCCTTTCCCGCCGTCGCCAATCTTTTTGGAACGCTCGACCGTTGCCATTTTATCTTTCGAAAGACGCTGCGGGCGGTAGAGTCCGCGATCGCCATCAAGGCCGACCCTTCACGGCTGTGGCGAAACCCGCTCGCCCACTGGCGGGCCCCTCTCACGGCACTCACAGCGCTTCCGCGACCGGTACGCACGGGACCCGCGCTCACCCACAGAACTCGCATCTCTCAGCTTCCGCAAATCCGGAGCTGGCCGGACGACGGGGGCCCCTACATCACCTTGCCTCAGGTCTACAGCGAGGACCCCGACGACCCTCGCCCGATGCGTTCCAACCTAGGAATGTATCGTGTACAGCTGTCTGGAAACCAATATTGCGCCGACAAGGAGGTCGGGCTTCACTACCAAATCCACCGAGGCATCGGCATCCATCATGCGCAAGCGATGCAACGAGGTGAACCACTGCGAGTGAGCGTCTTTATCGGAGGGCCTCCCGCACACACGTTGGCGGCGATCATGCCGCTTCCCGAGGGACTCAGCGAGCTGCTCTTTGCCGGGATGCTCGCCGGTCGCCGCGTCCGCCTCGCTGAACACAACGGTCACCGAGTCGCCGTCGATGCCGATTTTTGCCTCGTCGGGACCATCGATCCTAGCCGGACGGCGCCCGAAGGTCCCTTCGGAGACCATCTCGGGTACTACAGTCTCACGCACGACTTTCCAGTCATGACCGTAGAAGAGGTCTACCACCGCCCAGATCCGATCTGGCCATTCACCGTCGTCGGACGCCCGCCCCAAGAGGACACGGTGTTTGGGCACCTCATCCACGAGCTCACCGCGCCCATGGTTCCCGTGTCACTCCCTGGGCTCAAGGCCATGCATGCCGTGGATGAAGCGGGCGTACACCCGCTCTTATTGGCCATCGGCAGCGAACGCTACACTCCCTACCGTCGTGACCGGCCCGCGGAGCTATTGACGATCGCCAACGCCATTCTCGGTTTTGGACAGGCCTCGCTCGCCAAATTTTTGATCATTTTGGCGGCCGAAGACCTCCCTGATCTAGACATCCGAGATGTCGGTGCAGTGCTACGAGCGCTCTTGGAACGAATTGACTGGCGCAGGGATCTACATTTTTACACCAAGACCACGATCGACACCCTCGACTACTCTGGGGAAGGGTTAAATCAAGGATCCAAAGTTGTGATGGCCGCTACCGGTGTCCCGAGACGAACGCTATCCACAACTCTGCTCCCTGGTTTCGACCTACCTACACCCTTCACGGATATCCGAATCGCGCATCCAGGAGTCGTGGTGATCGAAGGTCCAGCTCACCCAGGAATTCCTCTCTCGGGCGATGCTCCCGAGGACCTGACTCGCCTCCAGGATGCCATCGATCCGGCGCTTGTGAAGACTTTGCCCTTGGTGATCTTGGTCGACGATGCCGATTTTTGCGCGCGAAGTCTCAAAAATCTTCTTTGGGTCACCTTCACACGCGCCAACCCGTCGCACGACATTCATGGAGTTCAGAGTTTCATGCGCCAAAAACACTGGGGGTGCGCAGGACCCTTGATCATCGACGCTCGTATCAAGGCCCACCACGCTCCCCCCCTCCTCGAAGACCCCGCCATCACGCGTCGCGTGGACGCGCTCGCGGCACGAGGCGGACCACTGGCCGGTCTCATCGCCTAAAGGCCTCGAAGCGAATCAGATCTGGACCTGCCACGTCGGCCGTCCACCCAAACAAACGCCCCAAAAGCGCCCATTCCCACTGCCACGAGTGGGCTCCCAGAAATCGCTCAGCCTGAGCGACACCCGACCAGCAGATAATACAGGTACCCCGCCCCCGCTCCCGCGGAGATCGCTAGCGTTCTCGATATCATGGAGGTCATACGTTTCTTCGATTCACAGAGTTACGTCCCGATGCCGCGGGCCCCACTCCGGCTACCTGGCCCCTGTGGGTGCCCACTCGACGTATACCGGCGCATGATCCGAGACCGTTGCCCTACAAAGGTCGAACTGCCCCGCGCAGTGGGTCGCCACGATGTCGAGTCTTCCCGATCGAACAACCCTGTTCTGAATTGTCGCGGAGACAAAAATATGGTCGTAGGCATTTGCGTATCGGGTTTGCGCGATCGTCGTCGGGATTTCTTGGCCAGCCAATACAACTGGAGCACGAAGACTTTGGCGATCAAGAAGTTCCAGCCATTCTTCTTCTGGCTCCACGTCCGCGTCGCCGTCGTCCACTGGCCTGTTAAAATCGCCCAAGATAATCCAACTGCTGGTCTCGTCGATCGACTGCGCCCACCGAAGCGCGTCGTCCACAGCCTTGATCTCGGCCTTCCGTTCAGCGACGCGATCTCCCCAGACAACATGAAGAGTCATTAGACAAAGTCGATCTCGACTCCTAATTACAGTGAAACATGCAAGATAGGGATCTCGAAAAAATGCATCTCGCGGATCAGGGACAAACGTATTGAACGTGGGCTCAAGTTTCGCGGGGTCGTAGAAGAACGCGAAATATTCCCGATAAGATCCAGAGACGGGCGTCGGCGTGTCCGTAAGAAGAACTCGATGGGTAGGTACCCGAATCGACAAGGCCTCGACCACCTCCCGCGTCATCACCTCCTGAACCGCGACGATGTCAAAGTCATCGATCACATCGGCCACGACGCTCAAGTCTTTTGTTCCATGTCCCAGACGTTTCACGTTCCACGACCCAATCACTAGCGTTGAAGCCTCACCCGATGCTTCAACAGCCGCCACCTCAGTCCGCGCGGTCCCATCGACACTCAACATCTCAGGCACAAATTGCCATGTACGCATGAGCGCCGTCATCGAGAAACCCAGTAGATTCACTGCACTACGATAGCGTACCGATCATGGAGGGAACAGCCCATCCCGGTTCTAACGCCCCAAAACAGCGATCTTCGCCATCGCTACCTGACACTGAATCTTTCGAAAGAGGGACTGTTTCCCATGGGCAAGAGGGCGGTGTCCCGAAAGCGGACGGCCATGAGCGACGGACTGAATCTTCCGTTTCACGATCTCATTGAGATGGCCGTCCGCCGCCAGTTCGGCGAGCAAGGCCACAATATTACCTAAGTCGAAAAAATCTTCCTGGCGCGACCATTTGAAGTCCCCTGCATATCGGAACCACGAGCTGCAAAGACCAGCAACTTCGTACCGACGACCGTCCTTCCGTCTAAAAGGGGCAACTTGTTTCCAATACGCGACGACCTCGCCGCGGCACTCGTCGATGATCACCCTCTGGTAGGGGTATGTCCACGCCTCGAACCCTCGAATCTGGACATCGAGGGCCCACTGTTCGATCTGCGTACGGCCGAGCGCAACAAATTCTTCCTTGTGTCCCACGCCCCAGCGATACTCAGCGTCAACCGCATAAAACGGGCCGAGGTGCTTACGCCAGTTTCGCTCTGCCTCCGCATCCGCATTTGCCTGAATCCAGCGCTTCACCATACTCTCAAGCTCTGTGCGAGTATGATTCAATGCCGGATTTATCGCCGAATTAGACGCTCTACCTGAGGTGTTGGTCACAACAGTCCCCCCCCCCCCAAGACGTCATCCTCTTAGGCCGAATGAGCACAGGAGGGATTCGTGGTGGTCACACAAAATGGAGGAGGACCATCCCCGCACTCGGAGTGTTCAGTGCACGACAAGATGCAATTGGCATCCGCGCAGGTTGGGGTCGCTGTCACGCCGCTTGGAGCTGCCGGGCAATCACCGGTCGTTGTGCAACCGACGCTGCATAGCTGAAATCCGGTTCCGATCGTGAGCGTTTCGGGGGTGTCGGTCCCCGCACACTCCCCTTTGTACGGATTTCCGTAGTTCGAATTGTCAGCGCCGTCTCCGTCTCCGTCTCCGTCTCCGTCTCCGTCTCCGTCTCCGTCTCCGTCTCCGTCTCCGTCTCCGTCTCCGTCTCCGTCGCCAACACTGTCGCTCTCATCCTCGGTATCGCTGCACCCAGAAAATACGATCAGCGAGACACTGGCTGGAAAAAAGGCACGCAAGAAGGCTGTCCTAAGAAAAGTCGACATACCCAGAATCCTCCTTCGGAACACCAAAATAGTCTAGCCGTGGTCTCTTACCCCAAAATTACCATCGCTGCGTGGACGGATCGAACCGTCGGGGTAGCGACTTGCCGGAAATCTTGCTGCCCTAGTCGCAGATCGTGGTCAGCATCAAGCGCGCGACAATGTAGGGATCAATGTTGGAGCAGGGCCGCCGATCCTCAAGATAGCCCCGTCCGGCATTCGCCACGGATAGCGGAATACGGATCGATGCTCCGCGGTCGCCGACTCCATAACGAAATTCCTGGTACGAGCAGGTCTCATGTTCGCCGGTCAGGCGGAGCTCCAGCCCCTGACCATAGTTTTCAAGGTGTTCCTGAGTGTTGGCCCCAAGTCGCTCACAGGCGGCCTTAATCGCAGCCATTCCACCTGCAGCGCGCATCGTCTTTGTGGAGAAATTGACATGGCACCCAGCCCCATTCCAATCGCCCTTTACTGGTTTTGCTGCCAAGGAAATCGAGACACCATGGTGCTCAGCGATTCTATAGAGAAGGTAGCGAGCGACCTGCATATGGTCCCCCGTCTCCAGCGGACCGACGGGGCCAATCTGGAACTCCCATTGACCGGGCATCACCTCGGCATTGATGCCCGAGAGACCCAACCCCGCCACGAGACACGCATCCATATGTTCCTCTACGATTGCCCGGCCAAACACTTCGTCGGCCCCGATGCCACAATAAAAAGGTCCCTGTGGAGCCGGATATCCTCCCTTGGGCCAACCGAGGGGGTCCCTCCCCCGAAACATCGTGTACTCCTGCTCCAATCCGTAGAGAGCATCTTGGGCGACATGGCGCTCAGCGACAGACCTAAGCGGAGCCCGAGTGTTGGTGAGATGCGGAGTGCCGTCGGGGTTATAGACCTCACACAGCACCAACAGGTTTTGTCCTCCACGAATGGGGTCAGAGCACGTGAAAGCCGGTCTCAAGAGACAGTCCGAGAGATTTCCTGTCGCTTGGCCGGTGCTCGATCCGTCGAACCCCCATTCTGGAGGTTCCTGGCCTTCTGAAAGGATTCTCGTCTTTGCCCGCAATTTTGCTGTGGGGCGGGTTCCGTCTGTCCAAATGTATTCGGCCTTGATGGGCATGCTTTGTTCCTCACTCGTGAGCAGCGCGGCAAGAGCCTGCTGCTTGTGCGTGGATCTACGACATTGCAGACCGCAGACCAAGTGTCCAAGGTCCTACAACGCTCATTTACACCGCGATTTGGGCGCTCGCGCGTGGTCGAAACGCCCACGCGCGAGCGCCATCTGGAGTCGGTCTCATCTCCGCTCAGTTTTCGCCCCTATTTTCAGGTGATGCGACACTGACGTCACAATCCGCAATCGACCCGAGACAATTCTGCACTTGACGAATACTGCTCAAAGTTTCAGTATTCGTCAAGTCGTGTCCTACGTCCCCCTATGGACCAAGAGCAATTTTTCCTTTCTCGAGGGTGCTAGCCACCCTGATGAGCTCGTCGAGCAAGCGCATCGACTCGCTCTCCCCGCTCTCGGCCTATGCGATCGAGACGGTGTTTACGGCCTCGTCCGCGCCTACACAAAGGCGAAAGAGCTCGGGATCAAGCTGCTCTACGGCGCGCAGCTAAGCATCGGCAACCTCGAAAATTTTATGGATCCCACCGACATCGCCGAGCCGAAGGTGATCGCCTACCCCAGAAATCGACGTGGATACGCAGATCTTTGCCAGCTGATCTCTCGTGGCCGCCAACGCTGTCCTAAAGGACAAAGTCTGGTGAACCGCGACGAGCTTGCCAGCGCAGGCCAAGATCTTCTGGTCCTAAGCCCATGTCCCGCGACACTCGAATCTCTCGCGCCTGATTTCGATGATCGCCTCTATGGACTCGTGGCCGTAACCGGTGCACGAGGGACCTCCTGACAAGCGGACTTGCGCGGTGCAAACTCGCCGCGTGCCCCTCTCTCACCCGCACGAGGCCGGAAGTCGACTCCGAGGAGGTCTTCTACACCGGGTCTTCGCTGGCCGAAGACCCACACGCGCCCAAGTCGAAAGGCCGCGGGACCCGGAGCCAGCCCACCTCAGCCTCGAGCTCGCTTGAGTCGAGTCGGACCCGTGTACGGGCCCAAAACTTAGGCGACAGTTCCAA